>SDBV01001387.1_pt1 | contig 36507 bp, 37 predicted proteins | sample 2277081 | NCBI WGS metagenome assembly SDBV01 (sample SAMN10402039, study PRJNA504765) | marine sediment metagenome | isolation source: marine sediment core GS10_PC15, 223 cmbsf | place: Arctic Ocean: Southern Knipovich Ridge | collected 2010 | reverse complement strand
GTTTGAGACGCGGGTCACCGATGCCGAACTCCCCGTCGGCGCGGAATCCATCCTCCGTTAGCGTGATCTCGGGATGAACCGTCGGCGCACCGTCGATGCTCAACCCACCTGGGAGGGTGCGGCGCCCGCTTTCCCATTCTTCGCGCTTGCTGAGATCGGAAGCGAGCCTGTCGATCGTCCGCCCTCCGCCGACGTTGCAATCCTCGCAAGTCAGGTATTCGAGCGAGGGGCCCGGGACTGCATCCGGCGGAATGTCTTCGATCGACAACTCGCCGTCGCTGCGAGTGGCAGAAATATCTGGGAAGACACGGGTGCAGAGCGGACAGGCATAGCCGCTGCCGCCGGATAGCCGCTCGCGCGCGAGCGCTCCCTGACGGTAGCGCCGCCTGCGTCTCGCCTCCCTCTTGCCGGCCACCCACGTACCGATCCGTCGACGTTTGCTGGGGAAGTCTGGCGCAATCGACAAAGGGGAGCGGTGAAAATAGGCGAGAGACACTCACTTGAGCGTGCTCAGCAGCCAAGTTCAGCGTTGTTAGTTCCAACCCTTTTTTCGGGGCCCGGACGGCGCCCCTTCGCCGGTCACAACCTGGGTTCAGTTCCATATCTGCAGGTTTTCTCGACTTGTCCGGCCTCTTTCGACGCGGCGCGACATGCTCGCCGACACGGCTTCATAAAGCTCGAGGATTTCGTCTAACGGCAGTGCATCCAGCGTCTCGTCGCTCGGATGGTACGACGTCGAACTCATTGCGCCCCCTCGAGTTCGCTGAGATACGCCATATGTTCACGGGCTGACTGCCTGCCAAGCGTCTCGGTTGCTTTGAGTATCACCGTCACAAGGTCAGACTCGGTCAGGTTCCCGAACGCTCCCGACAACGGCACCAGCCACTTCGGTGCAATCTCGCATATCGCCTTGTCGAGACGTTCGACGTGCGCGACGCTGCCCCACGACCCAGCTTCCGCACTTCGAGCGGCCTCGGCGATGATCCGGTCGAGTTCGTGCCCGTTGTCGAGACGTTTCTCGTTCGGATGCTGTTCGGACCACCGGCCGACGAGTAGCCCGACCCGGAATGTGAACTCGCGTTCGAGTCCGTCGCATGTGTGTTCGAGGTCACGTGCCCTGCATTCGACGTTGCGTGCTTTGTCGGACCGCGGGGCAAGCAGAGCGAGTGCTCCACCGCGGCGTGCAAGGCTGGTCGCTGTCTCGACGAGTCGAACGTGACGATCGGGTGCGTGTGCGACGAGCGACCACGTGTTGTCGTCACTGTCAGGGATATCCCATGCGACGAGGTCGACGAGGTCATCGACCGAGGCGTCGCCGGCGTTGTTCGAGGTCATTCTGACGCCTCGTCCGCGGCGTAGTCGTCACATAGCGCGCGTGTGAGCATGCGCAGTCCTCGGATGCGCTGATTACGTGACGACCGGTCGATAATCGCGGTCCATATCGGGTCGAGTTCGCCGCCATCGGTCGCTTCGACGTTGCATGCGGCGTCGGCGTCGTTGAGTGACGACCAGTAGGCCGCGTCTAGGGACACCGGCCCGGTGTCGGGTGAGGGTCCGCGATCGCGGGCGAGGGTATCGGCAGTATCTGCCATGTCATCAACTCCAGGGTTGGTGGCCACGACCCCCGGGCGCTTTAACGTCGCGGGGGTCACTTACGTTGCGACGGACACTAGGACATGTGTGCATGGCTGTGCACACCATTGCGCTCGCGGGCGATGTCGTACGCCTTGTTCAGAGGCAAAGCGCCAGACACGACATCGGCTGCCAAACCAGGAACCCAGTCGAGAACCGTGTTTGCGTGACCGATGGATGCTTTCGCCACGCCGACTTCGTCAGCGATGTCACTGAGAGAGCGCCGTATATTTTTTATACGGTGGGCTTGTGCGGCGACCATCGCCCGCTGCCCCTTCGATAGATGCCGGCGAGCAATGTTCGATGCGAGCGCGAACGCTTCCGGGTCGCCTTCGTACACGACAGCTTCAGGCACGAGACCGAGTTCGACCCAAGCGGCGAGAAGTCGTGGCACTCGATCGAAGCGCACTGAGAAGCTACTGGGTGTCATTCTGGGTGTCATTCACCCAAATATCGCCCTAGTACCTCCTAGACGACTATGGACGCTTTACCCCTTCCACCTGCACAAACATGGAACCTGGTGGTCGCCAGTGGACGCCCCGTTGTAGATGGCATGCAAGAGGTAGTGGGTTCGATCCCCATCGGCTCCACCACAAAGAGAAAGTCGTTCAGGAGCGAGTTCAATACGGGGGAAGTGTCGCTGTGGGATGCTGTCGACACCCGAATCGATCACTGCGGTCACCTGACCGACACCGTCCCAGCCGCAAGGATGACGTCGTCGGCGCCGAAGAGCGGGATGACTTCAATCCCTGCCTGCGGCTCTTCCATTGCGACCGGCGGTGAGTTTCTCGCTCAACTGACAACCGGCAAGCGTCGATACGCGAAAGTGAGGCAATTTCGTCTGAGCTGACAATCCGGGGTCCAAATGCGCCTAGCTACGCTCAGCTACGCCCGCGACGGCGGCTGGTCTCGGCCACCAGTCCGGAGATCGTCTGCTCATCGGCGTTGCCAAAAAACTCGTCTCAGCGGTCGGCGACGCAGGAATACTCGCGCGCTTCGGCGGTGACGAGTTCGCCGCGCTGTGCGAAGGCGCTGCGACGCCCGAACAGTTGTGGACCCTGCGCGGACTCGGATGTGACATGGCACAGGGTTTCCTGCTTGCAAGACCGGCGCCCGCAGAAGAATTGGTCCTTCTCGACGCCGACGTTATCTCGACGGTGGGCGCCTAACTCGATCTTTCGGGATGCCCAGGCGTGCCGAATCGGCGAAAAGACGCTCGAGGTCATATACCTCACGGACGTCATCGCGGAATACATGGATGACGACATCGCCGTAGTCGAGCAAGACCCATTGAGACTCGGCCACTCCCTCACGCCCGATTGGCTTTACGCCTGCGTCGCGGAGCTGCCGCTCGACGTTGTCGACAACGGCAGTCACCTGGCGGTCGTTGCGGGCCGATCCGATGACGAAGTACTGAACGAGGCCCAGTGTGTCGCCGACGTCGAGAATCGCTACGTTGTCGCCTTTCTTCGACTCGATGGCGCGGCCGGCCACAACCGCTACGTGGCGTGAATCGGCGTATTCGCTCATCCGAGTGCACCTTTGCAGAAATACGTTGGCGTATCGACGGCCATGGGTGACTCGAGCGATCCGGGTCGATTCAACCGAAGGCACCGGGCGCGAGGATCACCGTGTATGCAACTCCCTGAGGTGCAACGTCGGCGCGTACTACGCGTCCGACGCCGAGTTCGCGTTGAAGCGCATCGGCGACGTTGCGGTCGACATCGGAGTAGTACGCAATGATCGTCTCATCGTACTTCGATGTCGGTTCGGGCGTTAGCGCTATGCGGAGACGACCCGGATCGATCCGGGCTGCAGCGTTCACGACCTCCGAAGTCGTCGCAGCGCGGATTTCGATCACTGCACGATCGGGATCGAGAATGAGGTTCTCGGGTAGACCCGCATACAACGCGTCGAGCCCTCGTCGCTCGACCACAAACGACTCGACGTCGGTCTCACTCAAGCCAACTGATGTAACAGGCAGCACCTGGAATTCGAGGCCATCGACGTTCGATGCTATGTCTGAGAGCACCCCGCTTGGAGTCGCGATGTACGCATTCGATGCGCTTATCAAGCGGCTCACACCGAGAGCGCGTGCAATGGCGCCATGATCGTCGCCGAGCGAGTCGAACACCGCGGCCCATATGTCACGTTCTCTGAGGAGACTTCCGAGCGCCCCGCGGTCGGACCGCGCCCCAAGATAGGCCACCGCCTCACGGGGCGTGAGAGTGTGCACCCCTTTGGTGAGCGACAATGTGGTGCCGTTGACGGTCGCCTCGACGCTCTCACTGACTGCAACGTCGAGTGGCCCAAACTGGCCGAACAGCTCGTCGAGCGCGACATCGTCGGCGAGCACCCAGCTGTCGATTTGCACGTCGAGTGCGTTCGTCACCGTCAGCGCGGTAATCGTCGGGTCGGGCGCCGCGTCGGCGAGCGTTCCCGAACCAGTCGCCGGGATCTGCGCCCTCAGCTCAGGTGGCACCAGAATCGCCGTGCTGTCGGCGCCGTCGGTCACGAATAGGATCGCCGACGCGAGCTTGCCCTGGCGTTGGTGCAGGAACAGCGTGGTCGAGCCGTCCACCGCCGCAGCCTCGGCGATGGGCGTCCGGGCAGGTCCAGAACTCCGGACGCCGGTCACGACGGCGGCCACGAACGACGCGACGATTGCAATGACCAGACCGATCCGGCCGACCCGGGCCAAGCGACGTCGTTTCATCATGCCCATCCGGTCCCGCCGACGTCCCGACACGGCGCCGATGATTCCCCCGGGCATTTCGCGCTTGGGCTGAGGGGCATCCATCTGAGGGGCATCTATATTGTCAGGACGTTCGAACAAGTCAGGATCGGAGCGACCCGCTTCATACCATCCGGTGCCGTCGAGTGAGTCGGTGTGGCCAAGCGAAACGTCGTCCAACGGGAGGAGCGCCGGCGGCACGAAGTCGAACGGCTCGATTTCGGGCGCGAAATCGTCGAAGCTCGGGGAACGGTCGGCGAGGCGGCGCCCGAAACTGTGTGAGCCTTGGGTCGCGCCGCGGCTACGCATACAGTCCCCGATCTGAGATATATGCGGCGACATCGGAATGAACCAACCCGTCGATCGAATCGCCATGTCGGACGCGCTCACGGATCGAAGTCGACGACACGTCGACTTCGTCCATCACGACGGCGAGCACTCGATCCGAGCGCGAATCTGACCGAACCGCCCCGGGGCGCACGACCGTCGCGATGGTCGCGGCCTGCCCGATCGCGTCGGCGCAATGCCAAGTATCGAGCCCGGCGTACGCATCCTCACCGAGGATCAGAAAGAGCTCTCGACCTGGCCGGTCGAGTTCAGCCAGCGTATCGATCGTGAACGACGCGCCGTCCCGGTCGATCTCGAGGCTGCTCACCTCGATGTGGGGTTCGTCTGCGACACTCAGTTCGGTCATCCGATACCTGTCTTGGGCCGATCCAATCTTCTCGGCGTCTTTTTGCCACGGTTGGCCGGCAACGACGAACAAGACGATGTCGAGCCCGAGGACTTCGCTCGCTGCCCGCGCCGCTGCGATGTGTCCAATGTGGGGTGGGTCGAACGTGCCACCGAACACCCCTAGTCGTTGTGCCACTCCAATAATGCTTTCGGCATCATCGTGCGGCGGCTGAAGCCCGAATGGCGGTGGCAACCGACTCAATCGACCAGCGAGCCGATAAACGCCTCGAGCTGGCGCAAATTGCGCACCTCGTGCACGCCGTCACAATGGACGGCGTATTCAGAGATGATCGAGTCTCCGGTGTCCCAATACGATCGCGGTTCGGGGTTGAGCCAGTAGAGGTGGCGAGCATTTTCGGACATCTCGCGGATGACACTTGCCTCGGACGAGTGATAGTTGTTGCGGGCGTCGCCGGTGATGATCACCGACGATTTGGCCGTGACCTCTGAGCCCCAGCGCTCGTCGAAACGGGTGAATGCGTGGCCGTAGTCGGAGTGGCCGTCGATCCAGATGACATTTGCCTCGACGTTGATGCGTTCGAGTGCTGCCCCGAGATCGTCGGTGTCGAAATGGTCGGTGACCTCGTCGATGTCGTCGATGAAGACGAAACTTCGAATCTTCGAGAATTGCATCTGCATCGCGTACACGAGCTGTAGCGTGAACCGGGCAAAGCTCGCCACCGACCCGGAGATGTCGCAGATAAGAAATATCTCGGGCTTGTGAGGATGCGGACGGCGAAACCGCGGATCGAGCGGGACGCCACCCGACGCGAGCGATTCTCGCATCGTCTTGCGGACGTCGAGACGCCCGCGCCGGCGATGCCGACGGCGTCGGGCAAGACGGGTTGCGAGCCGGCGCGCTAGCGGGGCGACGACATGGCGGAGATCATGCATCTCCTTCGATGTTGCTTGAAGGAAGTCGACGTCTTCGAGCAGTGGGCGTCGCAACGTCTTGGCGACGGCTTCGGACCCGCGATCGTCGACGAGTCGACGGCGGATCTCGTCACGCAGTTCACTCCGAAATCTGGCGAGACGCTCCTCGAACTCTTCGCGCATGAGACGTTCGTCCAGGTCGGATTCGGCGCCCGATTCGTCGGATATCGGTTGTGACCGCGCCTGGCTCATGAGGCGGTCGATGACGCCCTCTGCGGCAAGCGCTCGCAAGGTGCGAAGCATGTAGTAGGTACCGCCGACGGGACGCCCCGATTCGATCCCGGCGAGGCGCGTCGTGGCTTGGCCGGCGAGCCCGCGCATGTCCCCGTCGCCGTGCGCCAACGCCTGGAAAAGCGCCTCGGCAAGATCGTCGATGTCGCCTGTGCCACCGGCACCGCTCTCGGCGGCGCCGAAGACTTCTTCAAATGGGTCGCCGGAGTTCGGATCGCCGGAGCCGCGCGCCGGCCGTGGGATGAGCGCGAAATACGCGTCGAAAGCGGTCTCGAAAGCCGCCCAATGCGTCGCGCGCTTGACGAGCGTCGCCCCAAGGGCCGCTTTGAACGCTGCGCGATCGTCAATCGGAATATGTTCGAGCGCGCGCACGGCGTCGATCGTCTCGGCGGTCGAAACCGGCAATCCCGCCGCTCGTAGTTCATCGACGAACCGGACGATGTGCTTGCCGATGCCGGCGGCGATCACGAGACCTGCGTCAGCGGCCCCGCTCGGCGGGGCGTTCGACGGCGTCACGGCCGCAGGTCCAGTTCTTTGGCGGCGAGATCGATGTCGGACTGATATTTGAGAAGCACGTTCAAAGTCTCGCGTGCAGTCGCCGAGTCGATGTCGCGGACACCAAGCAGCAACAGCGTCCGCGCCCAATCGATCGTTTCCGCGATCGAAGGCGCCTTCTTGAGAGCGATGGAACGGATGCTGCGCACGATCTGCGCGATCTTCGTCGCGAGTTCAGCCTCGATCTCGGGAACTCGCGATCTGATGATCTCGACCTCGCGGTCGGCGTCGGGATAGTCGATGAATAGAAACAGACACCGTCGTTTGAGCGCCTCGGATAGTTCTCGGGTGTTGTTCGAGGTCAGGACGACTGTCGGTCGTGTCGTTGCAGTTATCGTTCCAAGTTCGGGTATCGACACCTGAAAATCCGACAGCACCTCCAACAGAAGGGCTTCGGTTTCGATCTCGACACGGTCGACCTCGTCGATCAACAACACGACGGGTTCGGTCGACCGGATCGCTTCGAGTATCGGCCGTGACAGAAGGAACGGCTCGTCGAAGATCGACTCCTCGAGTTCTTCCCAGTCGTGATCGGCCGATTGGTCGGCCTGAATCCGCAGGAGCTGTTTTTTGTAATTCCACTCGTAGAGCGCCTTTGCCTCGTCGAGGCCTTCGTAACACTGGAGGCGGATGAGCCGGCGCCCCGACGCTTCGGCGATCGACTTGGCGAGATCTGTCTTGCCGACGCCGGCCGGACCCTCAACCAGAACCGGCTTGCCGAGACGATCAGCAAGATAGGTAGTCGCGACAATGTTGGAATCCGCGACGTAACCCGTAGCCGCGAGCCGCTCACGAACGTCTTCGAGGTCAGCCCAAACAACCTCGCCACCACTCATCAAATGTCCCATCATCGTGTCCAGTCGGTCGACCGCTGTGAGCATAACGAGCGCACCGAAGTTTTTCACCGGCGAACTTGGTTAAGATGGCAATGATGAGCAACGGAGCAAATGTCGGCTCGATACCCGACCCGGAGACGAAAGGTAGGCTGCTGATCGCCGCCCCGCCGCTCGTCGACCCGAACTTCGACCGCACCGTCATATATGTCATCGACCACAACGACGAAGGTGCGCTCGGCGTGATCCTCAACCGGCCGCTCGACACGCCCATCGATGAAGCGTTGCCAGGATGGGATTTGATTGCGTGCGCTCCGCAGAACGTCTTTTCGGGCGGGCCCGTGCAACCAACGGCTGTCATCGGACTCGGGCTCGCCAACGACGTCAACCCGCCCGACGACTCGTGGGCGCCACTCGTCGGGAGACTCGGCACGATCGACCTCTCGACAGATCCCGGATCGGCCGCGAACCGTATGGATTCGTTGCGTATTTTCGCGGGCTACGCCGGTTGGGGCGCCGGGCAACTCGAGAACGAGATCGCGGCCGGCGGTTGGTTCCTCACCGACGCCCTACTCGAAGACATCTTTTCGGAACGCCCGGAGCGCCTGTGGCGGGAGGTCTTGCGGCGCCAGCACGGCCCGCTGGCCCTCGTGTCGACCTTTCCGGCCGATCCCACGATGAATTGAACGCGACGGTTCATGGGGGGCGATCCGCCGCCCCGGCGTGGCAAACGCACAGGCTACCCAGCAGCAGGCAACCCATATGTCGCGAAATAGCCCCAAGGTCGGTCCACCTGTCGCAGATCGGCCTCGCCGGCGGCGCTCATTCGCGACACATGCGCCCAAACTGGGGCCTATCCGCGACACTTGGCCGGCGACCTTCAGGACCGTCCATAACGTGCAAGTTTTTGTCGGACGGGCCCTTCCCACGCACCTGATCAGAGGCTCAGTTCGCGGCGACGGGGTCGTCGCTGTCGAGCTTTTCGATCGTGACTTCGTTGATCTCGCCCGTGACGGCGATGCCGTTCGCCTTCTGGAATGCCTCAAGTGCACTCACCGTTGGCGGGCCGGCGATCCCGTCGGCGACGCCCGAGTCGTAACCGAGAGCGTTGAGACGATCTTGCACGGCCTTGACCTGCGCCTCGCCGCTCAGACCGGAAATCTTCGGACCGGTATCTACCGCGGCAGTCGTCGGCGTGGCGCCAGGGGCTGTTGTCGGCGTCGTTGTCGTGGTAGCCGATTCTTGCGCTACCGAGATCGGGTCGCCGTCGTCGATACCCCACAGCGCGGCTATGAGTAGCACGACACCAATCAGGAACCCGGCTATTCGGTATCCGTTCTGTTTCGTCTCAGGATGCATCGGGGCGCGACTCTACCGTCCCTCGCCCCGCAACGGCCAGAACTATGAGGCGAGGACGAGCAAAGCGACGTCCTCAGCGGCGACGAGTCTGGCCGTCGCCCCGCAAGACCGTCCTCAGCCGCGTGAATCCGCGGAGCGAACTCGACAGATGCTCGTCCTCGACGAATGCCGGCGAGACGTTGACCGCCAGCGCCTGGGCGTCGACACGCGACTCGAAGAGGCGCGCCACACTGATGTCTGAGGTTGCAATCGCCTCGATGCGGCCCGCCGTGCGGGTATCGATCATGTCGATCGCGGCGGTCGCCGACCGCGCACGGAGTATTTCTGTCTCGCCGTCGGAATATCCGAGCGCCTCGGTCAAATCGCGCATTGCGTCGCCCGGATAACCACGGTGGACGATCACCGCATCGATCGCGCCGGCCGCTGCGGCGTTGACGGCGAGATAGGTGACCTGACCCGTCGGCGCGGTCGAGTCGACGTAGAAGTGCGAATGTGTTCCGACCCGCTCGGCCATGACGACACGGTCACCTTTCACGAGCGCGTCGATCTCGACACGGGGCACTTCGTCGACGGCCACGACCGCATCGCTCGGCAAGCCGTGGTCTACAATCGTCCGGCAGATGTCGGTGCAGTCGAGTCCGGAGACGAGCACCGAGTTGCCGGCCGCGAGACATTCCGCCACCTGCGGTGGATCAGGATCGATCAGTCCGATCACGCCGATCGGAGCCGTCCGGACTACGAAGTCGATGCCGTCCGGATTGCGCCATCCGTCGACAACGGCGCCAATCGGATCACGCCAATACTCGAGATCGACGCCGAAGGAGCGACACGCCTCGAGCCTCGTGTGTAACGGAACGCTCGCGACGACACGTTGAGCCGCCCTCGCTAGTTCGATTCGGGTCAATGGAACACGACCATGTCGTCGCGGTGGACGACCACGGGCGCCGCACGGCTGCCCATCATCTTCTCGAGCTGGTCGACGTCGACCCGCGCGAGACCCTTGGCGACGACACCAGCGTCCGGATCGCAAATCTCGATCGCGTCACCGATGTCGAATCGCTCGTCGGCGCCGGTTACTCCTACAGCTAGCAGCGATGACCCGGCCGTTCGCAAGGCTTTCGCCGCGCCGGCATCGATCGCTATGCGCGCCTTCGTGTGCTGCGCAAACGCGATCCAGAGCTTTCGAGACGACAACTTGGCGGATTGCGGATGTATGAGAGTCCCGGGCGCCTCCGACGCCATGACGGCTTCGAGCACGTCGTCGCGATCGGACTGGGCGATGAGCGTAGGAATCCCCGACCATCGCGCCATCTTCGCGGCGGCGAGCTTCGAAGCCATTCCGCCCGATCCGAGCGGGCCGCCGTCGCTGGCAACCGCCGCCTCGACCTCGGCATCGATGTCATGGATCTCGTCGATCAATGTCGCGTCCGAAGAAATTCTTGGATCAGACGAGTAGACGCCGGGTTGATCCGTCAGAAGCATGAGCAGATCTGCGTCGACGAGATTCGCGACGAGAGCCGAGAGCCGGTCGTTCTCGCCGAACCGAATTTCGTCTACTGCGACGGTGTCGTTCTCGTTGGCGACGGGCAGGACGCCGAGATCGAGCAGTCTGCGCAGCGTCGATCTCGCGTGGATGTACTGGCTTCGGTGCGCAAAGTCATGTTTAGTGAGCAGAATCTGGCCGAGGCGGACATCGTGGGTTGCGAACGCCGCCGAGTATGCGTCCATCAGCGCGACCTGACCGACGGCGGCCAGCGCCTGAAGCTCGACCATGTCATCTGGGCGACGTTCGAAACCGAGGATTGGCATGCCGGCGGCAACCGCACCCGACGAGACGAGAACGACCTGTGCGCCGCGACCGCGGGCCGCAACGAGCTGGCGGGTGAGGCGGGCGATACGATCGGTGTCAATCGCTCCACCACCTCCGATGATCGAACTCGAGCCGACCTTGACGACAATTCGGGGGGCCGCTCGTAGCTCGAGCGCTCGAGCCATCAGGTGCGCCTCGCACCACGACGACGCCCGCCACCGGCGCGACGGTGCTTCTCGTCGACACCCGCGATGCCAACGGGTTCGTCGGGTTCGTACTCGAACTCGAACTCGGCGATCCGAACGAGATCGCCGGCGCGGCACCCTGCGTCATCGAGGGCCTTGTTCACGCCGAGTTTGCGTAACGCTGAGTCGAGGTATTCGATCGCGCCCGAGTCGGTCATGTCGGACAGTGCGACCGCCCGCCGTGCGTCGGCGCCTTCCACAATCCAACCGTCGCCGCCGCCGTCGCGGACCACACGAGTACCCGGCGGCGCCGGGCGGTGAACGACGAAACCCGACCGTTTCGGCGTCGACGCTCGAGCTCGTTCGACCGCCGGCGCGAGCGTCCGCACCAGATCGTGGAGCCCAGACCGTGACACCGAAGAAATGATGCGGGCGCCCGTGTCCCCCCCGAGTCCGGCAGAGTCGAGTTCGCCAATCATCTGCTCGGCATCGGCGTCGTCGACGGCGTCGCCCTTCGTCAGGGCGACGATCCGTGGTCGGTCTAACAACTCGGGCTGGTAGTTGCCGAGTTCGTCGATTAGAACCAGCGCCTGGCGGACCGCGCTGTGTTCGGGCTCGAACGGATCGAGCAGCAACAGCAGGACACTTGCCCGTTCGACGTGGCGCAGGAATTGATGACCGAGGCCGCGCCCGTCCGCGGCGCCTTCGATCAGCCCCGGAATGTCGGCAAGGACCAGAACGTCATCATCGACTGTTACGACGCCGAGGTTTGGCGTGAGAGTCGTGAACGGATAGTCGGCTACCTTCGGTCTCGCCGCCGACACGGCCGAAATGAGCGTCGATTTGCCGACGTTCGGAAATCCGACGATCGCGACGTCGGCGACAAGACGGATCTCGAGACGGATCCACCGCTCCTCACCCGGCTCGCCCTGCTCGGCAAATTTCGGTACACGTCTGCGATTCGACGCAAACCGGGCATTTCCACGTCCGCCGCGCCCACCGTGCACGACATTGTACGCATCGCCGACTGCGACGAGATCGGCTAGGAATTCGTCGTCGAGACTTCGGATCACGGTCCCCGGCGGCACGAATACGCTACGGTCGGCGCCCCGCTTGCCGTGACGTTTCTTGCCCGAGCCATGCACACCCGACTCGGCTTTGAAGTGGATCTCGCTGAGGAACCTCACGAGTGTCGCAACGCTCGCGTCGGCCACGATGATCAAGTCGCCACCATCGCCGCCGTCGCCGCCGTCGGGGCCACCGTATGGACGGCGGTATTCGTGAAGAAATGAGACGCAGCCGGCGCCGCCACTGCCACCGGCAACATTGATTTGAGCTTCGTCGACGAAAGTCATCGAACGCCAACTGTGATTAGGGCCCGCCTCAGAACTCGCAGAGCACTCACGGACGGAACCCTGAAGAAAAGTCTGGTCGGACTCAGCCGACCGATTCAACGCTGGCCGATTCGACATGGACGAACTTGCGAGAGCTGCGGTGAAAACGCACGTGTCCATCGACCTTGGCGAACAAAGTGTCATCGCCGCCCTTGCCGACGTTGTTGCCGGGATGCCACGTCGTACCACGCTGGCGGACGATGATCGAGCCGGCAGAGACCCGCTGGCCTGATCCGACCTTGATGCCGAGCCGCTGTGCGTTGGAATCACGACCGTTCCGGGTGGAACCGCCGCCCTTTGTCTTTGACATTTCCGGTTCCCAGTTACTTGCCGATCGAGATGATCTCGATCTTGGAGTGGATCTGACGGTGGCCGTTCTTGCGCCGGTAACCAGTCTTGGGCTTGTACTTGCCGACCACGACTTTGCGCGCCTTGTGCTCGTCGACAACGCGGGCTTTCACGACGCCCGTGCGAACGAGTTCGCTGCCGTCGAACAAGGCGAGCGCGTCGATCTCGACCTCATCGCCGGGCTCTGCCGCGATGCGCTCGACATCGAGGATGTCGCCCTCGGAGACTTTGTATTGTTTTCCGCCGGTTTTGATGACTGCCTTCATTACCGGAAACCCTATCAGCGATGACGGTGGTCTCCATCAAATAATTCCACGGCGCATACGGTCGATGACTTCGGGTAGGCGTTGGAACTCAATCGCCGGCAGGGTCGATCTCAAGTGGAGAGTGCTTCAGTGCCCGGGCCTGGCCGTCGCTCGGCGCTACAGCATCGCTCAAATAGAGATGTCATGGATTCGTCTGGTGCCAGCCCGAGATGTCAGCCATTTGTCGGGCGGGCCGGAGAATCGAATGACATCTCGCCGAATCGAAATCGGGCCCCGAGGCGTTGACGAGGTTCACGTGCAAGACGCGTCACGCAAGAAGCTCTTCCTTCACCACATAGCCGAGACCCTGACACTCACCGCAGACCTTTGTGAAGTTTTCGAACAGGCCCTCGGAAACGTTCTTGCGGGTCATCTCAACGAGGCCGAGTTCGGAGATCTCATAGATCTGCGTCTTCGTCTTGTCATGCGAAACGGCACGCTTGAAAGCACGAAGAACGGCGTCCCGGTTTTTCTTGATCTCCATGTCGATGAAGTCGATGACGATGATTCCACCGACGTCACGCAGGCGAAGTTGGCGCGCAATCTCCTCGGCAGCCTCGAGATTGTTCTCGTAAACCGTCTGTTCGAGAGAGTCCGTACCGACATTCTTCGCGGTGTTCACGTCGATGATTGTCAGCGCTTCGCCATAGTCGAACACGAGCGAGCCGCCCGACGGCAGCCACACCTTACGCGCGAGACCCTGGCGGATCTGATCCGTAACGTGATACCGCGCAAACAGCGTCATCTCGTCTTCATAGAGGCTGACTTTGTCGACGAGGTCGGGATCAAATTCTTTGAGATACTCGACAATCTTCGCATGTGTGTCGGCATCGTCGACGCAGAGTCGCCTGTAGTCGGCGGAAAATGCCTCGCGTACCGTCCGGATGACGAGTTCGGGCTCTTCATAGATGCATTTTGGCGGATTAGACCGTGTCGCTGTGATGTAGATCTCGTGCCAAAGCGTCTCGAGACGCTTCAGGTCAGCTTCGAGCTGCTCGTCCGACGCCTGTTCTGCCGCCGTGCGCACGATCACGCCGAACCCGTCGGGGCGTAAACGACGTAAAGTCTCGCGGAGTCGATTCCTGTCGGCGTCTGAAATGCGACGGCTGATTCCGGTCGAATCGTCTTCGGGCACGAGCACGAGGAAACGTCCGGGCAGGCTTATCTCACTCGTGAGGCGAGCGCCCTTCGAACCCATCGGATCTTTCACGACTTGAACTAGAACTGACTGACCCACGCTGAGGATGTCCTCGATCCTCGGCCCGCGACTACCGCCCTCTTCGGGCACATATCTGACATCGCCGGCGTAGAGCACTGCGTTCTTCGACGTGCCGATGTCGATGAAGGCGGCTTCCATCCCCGGCAGGACGTTCTGAACCTTACCGAGGTAGATGTTGCCCGCTATCGACTGGGCGCCGCGATGCGTTACGTTGTGCTCGACAAGAGTGCGACCCTCGAGGATCGCGACGTGGATTTGATCGTCGTCGGCATGAACGAGCATTTGCGATCTCGTCCGCTCGTCACGGGATTCTTTGGACTCCGAGTCACTTTTCGACGATTTCTTCGATGAAGACTCGGATGAGGAATCCGAACGCTCCTTTGCCGGCCGGCGACGCGACTCCCCTTTCTTGTCGTCGGTATCTCGAGCTGCGGGAGCGCGCTTGCGGCCACCCTGGCCGTCACTCGGACGCTCTGTCGACTTCGACACGCGCCTGCGTTTCACGGTTCGGCGACCCGTCGCCGTGCGCGATGTCGATCCGGCTGATCGGGCTGACCTGGCCGTGTCTGATGTTGCGGTCTCGCCCTCATCTGACGGCAAATCGCCAGCATCGGGACCGGCGTCGGACTCGGAATCCGCTCCGGACGACTCCGAAGTCGACTCGGAATCCTCATCGGGCTGTTCGCCGGCATCCAACTCGCCAGGCGTCTCGTCGACCACGGCGGTGGTCTCCGTTACGCCTCCGTTGTCGGTCTTGCCACCGTTCGATGCAGCGTCGGGAGTCTGTTCGGTCGCGACCTCACTCGAGTCGTCTGCCTGCGGCGTCGACGCGGTCGGCGTGGCGACCTGCGTCCGTCTGGAATCCTTGCGTTTTCGTACAAATCTGGCCATTTCGATACTCCTCGATTTCGGCCGGGTCGCGCGCCGGCGAAGCCGCGCGAACCGTTGTGTCGGTGCTCGATCCGATTGGCTCGCATCCGGCGTCGACAGAGTCGACGATCAGCGCCGTTCGATGCACTACGTGATCGATGGCGGCGCCGCCCAAGGCGGCGAGCAGTTCGGTCGGGCGTGTACTTCTTGGTTTGGTGGTGAGCCGGCACCAGATCGCCGGACGTTCGGCTCTGTCGGCGAAAACAAAAGGCAGGACGCGGGGCGCCTCGAGGTGGTGGCCCGCGGCGACGCAATGCGCCGACACGATCCCGGGCCGAATGTCGACTTCGACGTCTCGGCCTTTCTTGCGGATCGTCTGAATGAGCGTGTCGGCGCGCAGCGCCACATCGAGACGACCGGCAACGTCGTCGACGTCATCGGTATCGAGCCAAATCAGATACTCAGTGGCCTCAATGATTGCCTGGAGCGACGGCGACTTCGGGTCGACTTCGCGAGCGATCAAAACGTCCATCCCATCGGGCAACGATGCCGTGAGCCGCGCCGCGACCTCGATGTCGTCGACAGGTTCGGTCGAGTCGAGATCAACGTACTCCGAACTCGACTCGTAGCACGTCGGCAGAGCGGGACCAAAGTGCAACCGCGGCCGTGGCGAGAAGCCCTGTGTGAACGCTATCGGCAACCGTGCGCGGCGAATCGCGCGGTCCCATACCCGCAGGTCATCGAGATTCGATGTGAAGCGAATCGGTCCGGTCTTCGAGAAACGCAGTCGAGTTCTGATCGAAACCACCTACCCAAAAACCATCTGCGCATCGTCGCGACGCGTCGTTGACCCGTCGGGACGTTGCCGGGGTGTTGCCGGGGTGTTGCCAGGGTGTCCCCGGGTCGGCCGCGGCAACGCTTGTCCGGTGCCCTGGCTGCTGCCGGCAGGCGGTAGCGTGACGCCGACTAGATGCTCCAGTCCGTGATCGGTACAGACCCCGCAGTCGTAACAAGGTGTCCAACGGCAATCTTCCAATTCGGCGTGATCGAGCGCAGCCTGCCACTCGTCCCACAAAAAGTCACGGTGCAGACCAGCGCTGATGTGGTCCCAAGGAAACACTTCGTCTTCGGAGCGATGACGATGAACGTAGAACCCCAAATCGAGGCCGTTCGCAGCGAGCGCATCCATCCAAAGATCGAGCGAGAAGCGCTCGCGCCATTCCTGGAACACGCCCCCGACGCGCCACACCTCTTCGATCACGTCGGCGATACGTCGATCGCCCCGCGACACGATACCTTCCGCTGTCGTCGCGTCGGGGTCGCGCCAACGGAGCTTCGCTCTCGAACGCCGAGTTTCCTCGCGGAGTAGCCGAATCTTGCGCTTGAGTTCTGAGCGTTCGTCTTGGCCACACCACTGGAACGGCGTATGCGCCTTCGGGACAAAACCCCCGACCGAAACGGTGCACGACGCACCCGGCTGATGACGCTTGCCGACCTCGACGACCTGCTTGGAGAGTTCACCGATGCCGCGCACATCGTCGTCGACTTCGGTTGGTAGCCCGATCATGAAATACAGCTTCACACGCTTCCAGCCGGCTGAAAATGCACCTTCGACAGCGGCGAACAGGTCGTCGTCGGTGATGAGTTTGTTGATGACCGAACGCATTCGCCACGTGCCGGCCTCTGGCGCGAACGTGAGGCCGGTCTTGCGAACGCGGCTGATCTGTTCGGCGATGCCGACCGTGAACGCGTCGACTCGCAGGCTCGGCAGCGAGATCGACACGCGGTCGGCGCCGTCCGTCACGTCGGCGACGATTTCGTCGATACCGGAGTAGTCCGCACTCGACAAAGAGAGCAGGCTCACGTCTTCGTATCCGGAGCATTCGAGCCCGTCATCGATCATTTGCTTGACCGACTCGGGTGAGCGTTCACGCACGGGACGTGTGATCATGCCGGCCTGACAAAAACGACAACCACGTGTGCAGCCGCGGAATATCTCGACGTTGAGGCGATCGTGCACTACCTCTGTGACGGGCACGAGCGGCTTGCGCGGATAGGGCATTGCATCTAGGTCGGCAATGGTCCGTTTCTCGACGCGTTCGGGAGCGGCGGGATCGTTTGGCGTAATCGAAGCGATCGTCGAGTCGGCGTTGTAGTCGACGTCATAAAACCGCGGAACGTAGACGCCCTCGATCGCAACCAGCTCCCTGAGAAGTTCGACCTTGGATGCCGCCCGGCCGGTCGACTTCCATTCCGAGAGGACATGGACGATGTCGAGCACCGCGTCCTCGCCGTCGCCGATCACGGCGGCATCGATGAACGGGGCGATCGGTTCGGGATTCATGACCCCGTGGCCACCGGCGATGATCAAAGGATCCGTCTCGCCGCGATCGCCAGACCGTAGCGAGAGTCCGGCGAGGTCGAGCGCTTCGAGCAGGTTCGTGAAAAGCAGCTCGGACGGGAACGTGACTCCCCAGACGTCGAATTCGAGCGCCGAGTCGTGGCGATCGACAGAGAACAACGGGATCGAGTTGGCGCGCATTTGTTCGGCCATGTCCGGCCAAGGCAGATATGCCCGCTCACATTGGACGTCGGGCTGGTCGTTGAGCATGTCATAAAGAATCTGAAGACCGAGATTCGGCAACCCCACCTCGTAGGTGTCGGGGAAGAGGGCGAGCCAGCGGACCGTCGCTGCGGTCGGCTCTTTGCGGATGATGTTCTGTTCACACCCGATGTAGCGCGCCGGTCTCGAGACCTTCGGCAGCAATGGTTCGATTGCAGACCAGAGACCGGCCTGTGAAGCCACAACGGCGGACATGCGTCCAACCTTTCGCAGTCACCTAGTGCACCGCAAAGGCCGGGTGTGTCGACAGCCTTACAATGGACCAGGAAAAAATCCTTAATGTGAGCATATCAGACACGTGCCCCTGAAAAAGTGCTCCCCGTCGATCGGGGCGTTGCCGGGGTGTCCCCGGCCGCTGCATTTTCAGATGCGGCGCCTGAGAAAGTGCTCCCATCCTTCGGGGCGTTGCCGGGGTGTCCCCGGGCCGCTGCATTCTCAGGCGCGTGAAGCGAGCATGCCGGTCCTTCGGGGTGCTGCCGGGGTGTCCCCGGGTTCGCCGTCACGCCGCCGAAATCACGCCCCTGCGCATCGCGACGAGGTGCGTAACCGCGACACGTCGGTTGTCGAGTGGAACCATGTCGCGTATCCGCCCCGAATCCGTTCTGATTGGCGCGAATCAGCCCCGCTGTAGGGCCCCGGCGCTCCAATCAAGACGATTCTGGGGCCGGTCCCTGACACAACCCCCGAGTTGCAAGACATAGCGACGATCCACCGTGTCCGCAGAGGCCGAATTTACTTCGGCCGGAACCAGTCTCGGGTGGCGCCGCCTCGCGCCCCCGGGGACACCCCGGCAGCACCCCGAAGGACCGAGCAAAGCGAAGTTACTTGGTGCGATATCTCATGTGGACGTTGATCAGGAGTCCGGCGAGGATGCAGGTGGTGATAATCGAACCGATCCCGTAGCTCACGAACGGCAGCGTTACTCCGGTGATCGGCATCACGCCGATCGTCACTCCAATGTTCAAAAAGGCCTGGGCAGCAAGCGCGGACGTCGCCCCGACCGCGACGAGCGTCCCGTAGAAATCGCGCGACAACATCGCTATACGAATACCACGCCAGACGATTACGGCGTAGAGCAACAGCACTGTCATCGTACCGACGTAGCCAAGCTGCTCACCGATCGCTGTGAAGATGAAGTCTGTGTGCTGTTCGGGGACGTACGACAGCTTCGTCTGACTCCCTTGAAACAAACCCTGGCCGACGAGTCCGCCCGATCCGATCGCGATCGCGCTCTGTTTGAGGTTGTAACCCGCCCCTTGCGGATCAGCGTCCGGGTCGACGAAGCTCGTCATGCGGGCTATCTGATAATCCTCGACCACTCCGACTTCAAACGCGCCCCAAATCGCTATCACGCCGACGAGAGCGAGGGCGGCGATGTGGCGTCCCTTGGCGCCCGCTACGAGCATGATGCCTGCCATGAGGGCTACGTAGACCATTGCCGTGCCAATGTCGGGCTGCAAGACGATCAGACCCAGCGGGACCGCCACGAGAGCGAGGAGCTGAAGAAAATGTTTTCGGTCGAGTTCGCCCTTGAACTGCGCCGCGAAGCTCGCGAGCACGATCACCATGACGGGTTTGACGATCTCCGCCGGCTGAATCTGGAATCCGGGCAGGTTGTACCAACCACTGGCGCCGTTCACGGTGCTACCGAGCGGAGTGAGAACGCCGAGCAACGCCACGATCGCTCCGACATAGAGCGCAGGCGCCCAGCCGCGGTATCGACGGTAATCGACCAGCAGGATCACGAGCATGATCGCGATACCGATCGTGATACCGACAAGCTGACGCTTGAGGAAGAACTGCGGGTCGCTGCCCTCTTGGGCGAGCTTTGTGGCTGATGCCGAGTAGACCATCACTGCACCGAACGCGAGCAGCGCGAGCAGCGAACCGACCAGTGCCATATCGACATGACGAAGTGGTGAAGAACGGTTCTTGGTCGACATGTCGATGCTGCGAACGCCGGGCGTGGAGAGGAGTTCCATTAGTTCGCGACCGCCCCTTCGCCGACTTCGGTTCCATCGCCGATACCGGCGATCGCTTCGAAAATCTTGCGGACGATCGGCCCTGACTGGCCGCCGCCCTCTTCGACGACGGCGAGAACAACGTACTGCGGATCTTCGAACGGACCGTATGCCGCGAGCCATGTGATGTCTTGGCGCCCGAACATCTGGCCCGTTCCGGTCTTGCCTGCGACCCTGAACTCATCGAGCGGGAAGCCGCGAAACGTCCCGGCGCCCGTACCCTCGGCGATCACACCGGCCAAGGCGTCTTGGGTCCGAGCGATGATGTCTTCGTTGGCTGGCAGACGCCCGACCGCTTTGGGTGGCGCCTGCACAACCGGGTTGCCGTCGGCATCGATCACCCGGTCCAACAAACGCGGTTGGTAGATCGTCCCGCCGTTCGCGATCGACGCGTAGAAATTCGCCATTTGGAGCGGCGTGACGAGCACGTCACCCTGGCCAATCGACATGTTGATCGCGTCGCCCGGATACCAAGTCCCGTCCGGGAAGGCTTCGGGGTTTGCGTTGTACATCGCCCGCTTCCAATTCTCGTCGGGTACACGGCCGTCTTGTTCGAACGGGAGGTCGATGCCCGTCTGGGACCCGAAACCGGACTCGCGAGCGGCCTGCTGTGCGATATCACCACCGGCCTGTTGCATCGCAAAGCCGAGCTTGTAGTAGTAGACGTCGACCGACCAGACGAGCGACTTGCGATAGTTGGTCGCTCCGTGCCCTCCGGGCTTCCAATCTTTGAAGGCCCGCGAACTCGCCCCTGGTTTGAACGACGGGCCGGCGGCGACAACCGTGTTTGGGTCGATGAATCCATTCTGGAGGGCGGCAAATCCCATTACCGGCTTCCATGTCGACGCGGCAGGATACTCGGCTTGGATCGCCCGGTTGTTGAGAGGTTGATAGTTCGCCTCGTCGTTGAGCGCCGCCCACAAATCCTCACCGATGCCGCCTTCGAACTCGGCCGGATCGAACGTCGGATATGAAGCCATCGCTCGCACAGATCCGTCACGCGGGTCGAGAACCACGACGGTGCCGGCAGGTGCGTTGTATCCCCCGCCGGTACTTCGCGCCTTCATGATCCCGGCTTCGAGCGCCTCCTCGGCGACCAATTGGATGCGCGGATCGATCGTCAACACAATATCTTTGCCCTGCACCGGATCTTGCTCGTCGAGCACACTGATCTGGCGGCCCTGCGCGTCGACTTCCAGCGACTTCTTTCCACCGATACCGCGCAGATAGTCCTCGTACTGCTTCTCTACACCGGCACGCCCGATCAGGTCGCCAAGTCGATACTCACGGCCTGAGCCTGTCGACCCGTCGACCTCTTCAGTGAGCGTCTCACCGACATAGCCAAGAATGTGTGCCGCGGCCGTCGGACAATTGGCTCGCGGCGCTGCGTTCTGTGCCGCTGGGTCGTTCGGGTCGAGTTCTTCGTCACACGGCAGCTGGAGCCTGAATTCGCGAATCGGGCGCATGATCGGAACCACGCCCGGATAGTTCTCGGGGCGCTCCTTGATCTCGGCGATCACCTCGATCGGGACCTCGCCGGTCACGGGAATCGGGTCATTCGGGTTCACCTTGGGAAATTCGAGGGCGTCTTCGATCTCGGTAACGGGGACGCCGACCAGATCCGAAACTCGCTTGATTACGACATCACGATCGTCGCGGTCGAGTTCGCGGAGTCGACGCGCTTCGATACCGACCGAAATCGACACGCGGTTATCGACGATCGGAGTCCCGTCGTTGGCGAGAATGCGGCCACGCGGCGCCTGACTTCTAGAAATACGGACCTGGTTCCGCTCGGCTTCGGCGGCAAATGCCTCCTGATCGAGGATCTGGAGGTACCAGAGTCGAACCCCGACCGTGATTCCGAGCGCGATACAGATGATGCTGAGAATTTTGAGTCGCAACGGCTTCGAGTCTCGCTTGACGTCATCGCCGATCTGCGGACCGGATCGACGTCGGCGAGCGCCATTCGAGCTGATCTTGAAAGTGGTGGGCTTGTCGGTTCCACGGTCCGACGGCGTGCGTCGCTGCACAGGTTCCGGACGAAGCGTTTTCAATATCCACCCCCTCTCGACGAGAGCAGTTTGTGCATGGCCGGGATGACCAATGTCGCTAGCGCGAGGTTGTAAATGCCGGTCAAGACGATCTGACTAGCCGTCACACCGCGCGTACCCTGCCCAATCAAAAATGCCAGAATCAACACTATGAGCTGCGCTGCGATTGTCACCGCACCTGCGAAACCGATTCGTTGAAGGTCATTGTCGAATCTCGAACCGTATCGCCCAACGCCATAACAGACCGCCGTGTAAGCCAGAGCCGTCATTCCGAGCGGGAGAACACCTGTCAGATCGACGAGGAGACCGCCGACGAATCCCGCGACGGCACCCCACTCAGGCCCTTGATAGAACGCGATCGCGACGGCTACGAGCAGCACTAGTTCGGGTCGGGCGCCAAAGAACGTGATGTGCGACAGCAGCGCTGACTGAAGTGCTACTGCGATGAGAAGTGCGAGGGGGATGCCGAGCCACCGTTGTATGGCGGCACCGCTGCTCACTGAGGTGGCGTCCACAGCAACACCGAAACATAGGCACGACGGGTTGGGTCATCAAATTGTTCGACTTCGGCGGCAAGCACGAGCCCCGAGGCGTCTTTTTCGACCTTGGTCACCCTGCCGACCTGGATATTCGGCGGAAATCGGCTTCCCTCGAAACCAGAGGTGACGAGAACGTCGCCTGCGGACACATCCGCGTTCACGTCAACGAACTCGAGCTCGATTCGTCCGCGTCCGAGCCCGGTCAGGATCCCGTTCACGCCGGATCGCGAGTCGCGTACAGCAACAGATGACTGTGGATCACTGAGAAGCAAGACCTTCGCACCGCGACTCGACGCATCGACGACTCGTCCGACGAGGCCGTCACCGGTGACGACCGGATTCCCGTCGGCGACACCGCTGTTCGTGCCGGCCCCGATCGAGAGCGTGTTGTCGAAATTCGTCGCGCCAAGGCCGACTACGCTGGCCGCCAAATAATCGAAGTCGAGCGGATTTTGCAGGTTCGTCAGCGACTCGAGTTGGTCGACCTCGCGCTTGAGCCGCGCGCTCTCGACTTTTTCCTTGCGAAGTGACTCGTTTTCCTCGCGTAGAGCTTCATTCTCGGCCTTGAGGTTTCCGCCGTCGATCAGCCCGGTGAAGAAGTTCCCGATCGGGCGCGTGACGAATCCGACGCCGGCCTCGATCGGCTGCGTGAGTTCGAGCATCGCCTTGCGGAGCCCTGAAGACTCGGCGCCGCTGCGGAAATCGAGCGTGATCAGCGCCGCTGAGATCAGGACCAGTACAGCGAGCACGATCCGACGTCGCGGTGTTCGCTTGCGATAGATCGCCATGAAAGAACAATCCAGTGATGCGTGTCAATACGGACGTAGACCGCTCGACGCTATGTCGAGGATGCGTGCAGGTGAAACGAGTTTCGGATCAGTAGCTCAGGGTACGAAGACTCAGCGCTTGGACGTGGAAGAGATCAACACCTGTTTGAGTGCCTCAAACTCCTCGAGGCATTGACCCGAGCCGATCGCGACCGCGTGAAGCGGCGAGTCTGCAATGCGGATCGGCATACCGGTTTCGTGCGCGAGCCGGCGATCGAGGCCTTTGAGGAGGCTACCGCCGCCGGCGAGAACAACGCCCGATTCCATGATGTCGGACGCGAGTTCAGGCGGAGTGCGGTCGAGCGTGACCTTGAGCGCGTCGACGATCTGCGTGACGGGTTCTTCCATCGCGTCGCGAATCTCTTCGGTTGTTACGACAATCGTTTTGGGCAGCCCGGTGACAAGGTCTCGACCACGAATCTCAGCACGAGGCTCTTCGTCGAGCGGATAGGCCGAACCGATCGCAACCTTGAGTTCTTCGGCAGTACGCTCACCGAGGGCGAGAGAATATTCTTTCTTCACATAGTTGATGATTGCTTCATCGAGTTCGTCACCACCGATCCGGATCGATTCCGACGTTACGATTCCGCCAAGCGATATGACCGCGACCTCGGTCGTACCGCCACCGACGTCGACGATCATGTTCCCGGTCGGCTCATGAACGGGCAGTCCTGCACCGATCGCGGCGGCCATCGGTTCTTCGATGATGTAGGCGGAGCGGGCGCCTGCCGAGAGCGCGGATTCCTCGACGGCACGTTGCTCGACCTGCGTGATGCCCGATGGAACGCAAATAACCATCCGCGGTTTTTGCCAGCGTCGATGTTGGGCCTTCTGAATGAAGTAGCGAAGCATTTTCTCGGTGATGCCGAAATCGGCGATCACCCCGTCGCGGAGCGGTCGAATTGCCTGGATGTGGCTCGGCGTGCGGCCGATCATACGCTTGGCTTCGGCGCCGACGGCAAGCGGACGGCCGTCGCGGGTGTTGATGGCGACCACCGACGGTTCATTGAGAATGATGCCGCGACCGCGAACATAGACGAGCGTGTTGGCAGTGCCGAGGTCGACTGCCATATCGCGGCCCATGATTTGGTTGAATGCCATTTCGCCCTCCAAGGCGCCAACGACTCAACGAGTCTGCCACAACTCGCGAACAGCCACACACCCATAACGGAAAATTGCTCTAGATACTAACCCGATCGATGTACAGGCCGATACTGCTCTTTACGAAAACTCCGGGAAGAACAGTCGTATCTCTCGTTCGGCCGATTCCGGTGAATCCGATCCGTGGATGAGATTCTCGGTCAGCTCGATCGCAAGATCGCCGCGAATGCTACCAGCAGGAGAGGCTGCAGGATCAGTTTCTCCCATCATTTTCCTCACGACCGGTACGACCTCGCGGCCCGACACCACCATCGCTACGAGTGGACCGCCGATGATGAAGTCGACTAGATCGCCGAAAAACGGCTTTTCGCTATGTTCGGCATAGTGCTGTTCAGCCGTCACGCGATCGAGCGTGCGTAATTCCATCATCGAGATCGTCAGGTCGCGACGCTCGAAGCGCCGAATGATCTCGCCTATCAGACCCCGACGCACACCGTCCGGCTTGACCAAAACAAGGGTGTTGTCCGACACAAATCCTCCAACAAGGTGTGGAATTCCACTTCCGACCAAGGACATTCCACCAGAGATGGCGCCGGCCTTCACTGGAATTGCGGGGATCAGCTTCTCGACCGAGAAGCATGGTCGAGCGACTCCGTGGACGCAGTTATCCTCTACTCAATGGATTCATCGAGTTTCGCCAGCACAGAACCACCCGACATTTACACCGATTCCGTACGGGTTGCTTCAACACCGTATTCATTCATATTCCAGTTCGGCCTCGTCACAGAATCGCCCGGTGAGCAAAAACCCGTCGCCACGCTCAGGATGAGCCCACAGCACGCGTGGGTGCTGTCCAAGATCCTCAACCGCCACGTCTCCGAATACGAATCCAATGTCGCTCCAATCACGCTTCCCCGACAGCTACTCGACGAACTCGGCATAGAGGAGTAGTCGGTCGAAAAAGTGCTCGCTCGCCCTTCGGGCGAGACTGCGCTGCATTTTCGATCGAGTAGCGCGTTTGGCGTGGATTAGCGATTCGCCGTCATGCCGCCGAATCGCGAGCAGGGTCACGTGGGTACGGATCCCTAGATGATTAGCTCCAAGGGGTGTAGTTGGGTGTCGGTGGTCGCAGACGATCAGGCTGCAGGCGGATCCCTGTCGATTGGCGGTTCGTTGCGCCAAGGTGGCCGTGGCCAGAGTCTGGTGCTGTCGCGTATCCGCCCCAGGGTCGCTTCAATGGGCGCGAATCAGCCCCGCTGGCGGTGCCTACCCTCGCTCTTTGAACATGTTTTGGGGCGGATACGCGACACGACGAGGCGATCAGCGTTCATTTCTGATTCTCCACACGGTCGGGATGCTGTTACACCGCTGATCTTGGACGCCCTCGCGAGAACGTGGCGGCTTGTCTGAACCGTTGCGGCAACGGGTCTTCATCGGATGTGGAGACTGGGGCGTGTCTGACGAGCGCTCATGCCAGGGAAGTATCAGAACCGTGTGACAGGATGAACCGCTGTGACGTTGTTTGTCGTACAGGCTTCGGTGACACGGCGGCTGGCGGCATGCAACGTTTGAGCCACTGCCAAGTGGATGTCACTTTTGCGATCGTTGATGAGATGTCCGCGAGTGAGATACTTGAGTTCGTCGGGGATAATCATGCGTAATCGCTGGGCGGCCCAGCCCAAGAACGTTGACGCACGGTACAATCCATACCGCGGTTAGTCTGACTGGGCGATGGTGATCGTGAGAATTCTCGGCCGGTCACTGTGCAGGTCGACCGAGAACCTGTGGTTGGGAGAAGAACACAAATCGTGAAAGCAAACCACACCCAGTTCTTAACGTTTTTGAAGACATCCCAACAATTCGTAATTCCTATCTATCAGCGAACTTATAGCTGGACCCGGTCGGAATGCGAGCAACTGTGGAATGATATTTTGCGCGCCGGGGCCGATGACACTGTGACCGACCACTTCCTCGGATCGATCGTCTATGTTGAGCAAGGCCTCTACCAGGTCACGACTCAAGCACCGCTTCTCGTAATCGACGGCCAACAACGTCTGGCTACCGTGAGTTTGCTACTGGAAGCTCTCGCCCGGCGTCTGCCCAAAAAGGAGCCGCATCCCAGGTTCTCCGCCGACAAGCTACGCAACTATTACCTGCTGAATCAGAATGAGGTCGGCCAGGAGCGCTTCAAGCTCATTTTGACCCAGACGGACGAGGATACCCTCATCGCTATCGTCGAACAGGGTCGGCTGCCAGCAGACCACTCGTTACGAATTCAGGAGGCTTTTGAGTTTTTCGACACGCGTGTCAAAGGGCCCGACTCAAACCTCGAAGGCTTATGCCGAGGCCTCACCAAGCTGAGTGTCATTGATGTCGCGCTCGATAGGCACCACGACAACCCACAGCTGATCTTCGAGAGCATGAACTCCACAGGACTCGATCTCAGCCAGGCCGACCTGATCCGCAACTTCGTCTTGATGGATCTGGACCCGGAGAAACAGACAAGGCTCTACGAGAAACATTGGCACCCGATGGAGGTTCAGTTCGGCCAGCAAGCTTATGGCAAGCACTTCAATGCGTTCATGCGCAACTATCTGACGCTCAAGACTGGCAACATCCCGCAGAAGAACGCCGTCTATGAAGCCTTCAAGAAGCACTGGCGACAACCCGAGATCACGGAGAAAGGCGTCGAGGCTCTCGTTCGCGACATCCAAATATTTGGAGACCACTATTGCGCGATCGCTCTCGGTCAAGAGGCTGACGAGTCGCTCAACCGGACGTTCAAGGATCTACGGGAACTCAAGGTCGATGTGGCAAACCCGCTGCTCTTGGAACTCTACGATGATTATACGAACGACATTCTCTCACGCGACGATCTGGCCGCTGTCACTCGCCTGATCCAGAGCTATGTCTTTCGCAGAGCGATTTGTGGACTTCCAACGAACTCCCTCAACAAGACGTTCTCCACGTTCAGTCGCCACGTCGACAAGGAACACTATCTGGAGAGCATCGAAGCGCGCTTCCAGTTGTTTCGTGGCAGGCAACGGTTTCCACCAGACGAAGAGTTCAAACGCTCATTCGAGACGAAAGACCTCTACAACTTCGACCGATGCAGCTATTGCCTTCGTCGGCTCGAACATTACGACGGCAAAGAACGCGTCAACGTTGACGACTTCACAATCGAACACATCATGCCGCAGAACGAACACCTTCCACGGATCTGGCAGCACGATCTCGGCCCAGACTGGGAACGCATCCGGGAGACACACCTGCACACCATCGGCAATCTCACACTTACCGGATACAACAGCGAGTATCGCGACAAGCCATTTACCGAGAAACGCGACATGAAAAACGGCTTCAAAGAAAGTCCACTGCGTCTCAACGCCGATCTGCGCGGGCTCGAAGTGTGGGACGAATCGGCGATGGAACGACGCGCGGAACGAATGGCGGTCTTGGCCTTGAACGTCTGGACGATTCCCTCGCTGCCAGAAGAGACGCTGAGCGTCTACAAGCCCGCTGAATCGACATCCCACGACGCCTATTCAATAGGTGACCACAAAAACCTGAATGAAGGATCCAAGACCCGAAAACTCTTCGACGCATTGAGAACCGAGATACTCGCACTGGACCCGTCGATCACTGAGGATTATCTCAAGGTCTACATCGCCTTCAAGGCAGACACGAATTTCGTCGACATCGCCCCTCAGAAGAAAGGCCTCAAATTGACACTCAATATGCCATTCCACGATCTCAGTGACCCACGTGAAGCCGCCACCGATGTGACAGACATCGGCACATGGGGAAATGGCGATGTCTCCGCGAGCCTAACGTCGACCGACGACCTCCCATACACAATGAGCTTGATACGGCAATCTCTAGAACATCAGCTGGGAGACGCTGCCGCCGACTAGATGAGCACGAGACAACTGGCAATGGAGTCGTGTCGAAGCTTGTGCCGGGTTCTGAGCCAAGGCGTCACGTCATCAAGCTGGCGCTTTGAGATACACGGTTTCTGAAACCGTGATGTCGAGAGCGTTCATGATGTCTCCAAGCCGCGCGACACTTACCGACTGGTAGCGGGAAGCTTCGTACTGTTGTATTTGTTGTTCGGCGACACCGAGCCTTTCCGCCAGCTCGCGATGAGTCCAGCCACGTGCAATGCGTACCTTGATCAGAGCATCGGGCAACTCATCCCACGATTCGGCTTCGAGCACATGCACATCGCCCGACCGCAGCGCGTCATATTCGTCGAGTTCTCGGCGCAGAGAATCGGCTTGGCTTTCGATCCCTTGTTTTTGGAGTTCATACGCCCATTCGTTGGACAAGTCTCTAACTAGCGGAAGTTCGCTATCGTCGAGAACCTCGAGCGCGGTGTCTAGCTTGCGCAGTTGAGCCTTCGTTACGCGGCGTTCGTGTTCGTTTCTTATCATCGCCATGTCTCTCCTTGTAGGTGGACAACGACGCGTCGGCATCCAGCCAGCGTGAGCAGACCAACACTTGCGTGGAACCCATCGAGTAGCCTGCGCCGCGTTGGGTTCCATCCGAACACCCCAATCAGTTATTCGGGTGAAGAAACCTCATGCTCGCCTTCGGGCAGCAGCCCAGTTTTCTTATCGAAAGTCGGAATGCCCACAGCCAAACATATCATAGGGGTCTATGCACCACAAGATATTTCATGTGGTATTGGACGAAGACCGGCCCGGTATGACACGCCGAAGGCTTGCCCATCCGACGCCCCACCATCGATTGCAATGTCCCCCGCTGGGACAGTTCTGCCGAGGTCACATGTGGCAAGGTGGACGTAGGGGTGTTGTTCAGAGTCGGATGACGGTTGAGACTTCGGCTTCTTCGAAGGTGTTCTTCGTGTCTGTTGTCACGACCGGTGCACCGAGCACGCGGGCGACGGCCGCGTAAGCGCCGTCGTAGGGATCGACGCGTCTGATCGTGCGGTCGTCCCAAATGTGTTCGAGCAGCGGCTTGTGAGCGACTGTGTGAAGTCGAAGCAGTTTGATCGTGTCGACTGCTTCTGCTGCGTCTTCCCAGGTGAGGGGTTGTCGCTTAATTATGGCGAGTTTGCGCAGCGCATTCGACGTTTCAAGGTAGAAGATGTCGGGCGCCACCAAGCTGTTTCCTCTGATCACGTCGGCGACAACGCTGCCTTTGCCGTCCCAGTCGACGACGAGTGATACGACAGCACAGGCGTCGACGACGAGATTGCTCATCGCTCTGTGCGGTCCTTTCGGATCATCGCCGCGATATCGGTGCCGGGTTTGATCAACGAGGGTCGGTCGGCGACCATGTCGAGCCAGTCGTCGAGAGGAACCGTATTCACGTCTTCCTCGGCGAGCCCGAGTAGATACTTGGAGATAGAGAGGCTGTTCTTTTTAGCTCGTGTGCGGATCTTGTCGGCTAGTTCATCGGGTACGTCGCGGATTTGCATGTTTGTACTCATGCCCTCACCATACACCAGCGACATGCGTGTTGCATGCGTGTTGCATGTTTTGTTTAGCGGGCGTTGGTGATGGCTAGGAGTTCGCCCACTAGGTGGAGGCTGCCGGCTATGAGGATCAAGTCGTCTTCTGTTGCGATTTCGCGGGCCGTGGCCATCGCCGTCGACACGTCCGGGGTGGCGACGGCCGTATCCACCAGACCCGTGGCGATCGCTTTTGCGGCGAGTTCGTCTGGTGGAAGTGCGCGGTTGTTGCGCACGATGGTAGCGACCACGGCATCGGAAACTTCGGCTAGGCCCTCGATCATCGAGTCTATGTCTTTGTCGGCCATCATCGCTGTGACGAGGACGAGGCGGTCGTAGTCGAAGACCTCGCGGATTGAGTCGACGAGCGCTTCGACCCCAGCCGGATTGTGCGCTCCGTCGGCGACTACGAGCGGACGGCGATCGAGCAGCTCGAGCCGACCCGGCACCTTCACCGATTCGAGCCCCGGCCGAACATCGATCGTTTCGGACTCGTCGCCATCGATGGATTCGGTGAATGCCGCGACTGCCGCTACGGCGAGGGCGGCGTTGACGCCTTGGTGCCTACCGAGCAGTGGCACGAGTATGTCGTCGAATGTTCCCACGGGTGTCTCGACATCGACGACAACCCCCCCGAACGCGTTTTCGCAGCGCGAGATCAATATCTCGTGATCGACTCGCCAGATATCGCGTGCGCCGACCGCGTCGGCTCGCTCCTCGACGACGCCGAGCAACTCGTCATCGATGACACCGGTGACAACGGTCGAACCTTCCTTTATGATGCCGGCCTTTTCAGCCGCAATTGCCCGCAGTTCGTGACCGAAAAAATTCGTGTGGTCTGCGCTGACGTTCGTGATCACGGCAACATCGGCTCGAGCCACGTTCGTCGCGTCGTGAATCCCACCAAGACCGGCCTCGACTACGGCGACCGAAGCGACGGCATCCACGAACACGTTGTATGCAAGGATCGTGATGATCTCGAAGTAAGTTGGATGCCGGCCACATCGCCTCTCGATTTCGGCAAGAAACGGTTGGAGGTATTCGATCTGGCCGGCAAAGACGTCGTCGGAGAGCGCAACACCGCCTATCTCGATCCGTTCGGTGACGTCGATTAGATGGGGCGAGGTGAACAGGCCCGTTCGTGAGCCGAACGAGTCGAGAATCGCTGCCGTCATCCGCGCGACGCTCGACTTGCCGTTCGTTCCGGCGATCTGTATGACCGGAAACTTCAATTGCGGGCCGTCGAGTAGTTCCATCGCCGCTGTCATGACTTCGAGCCCAGGCTCGATATGCGCCTCCGTGAATTGGTCGAGCCATTCGCGGGCAGATATCGGTGTCATGAGACTGCAAGCCTACGGGCTTCGACGGCTGCTTGCGCCGGTGGCATGAACCACCAGCGCACAGCGTCGCGCAAGACCGCGACTACCGGAACAGCCAATACCAGACCGACGAGACCGAACAAACCACCCGCAATCGTGAGCGAGACCATGATCGTGAGCGCGGGCAGGTCGACGTTCTTTCCGATGATCAGCGGGACAAGCAGGTACGACTCGATCTGTTGGATGATCAGCAACGCGATCACAGCAGTGAGCGCCAGGCCGAATCCGCCTTCGCTCCACGCGAGGACCACAGCCGGGACGCCGGCGAGGATCGGTCCAACCGTCGGGATGAGATCGCCAAGTGCAGAAATCGCGCCAAGCGGTATGTAGAACGGGACCCCGAGCACGCCGAGCACCGCGCCCGACGCGACGCCGACTGTGAGCGCGAGGATCAACTGGCCGCGGATGAAACCCGTCGCAGTCCGCGACATTTGACGAAGCGCACCCGACAGGCGGAAGTTCGACGGGCGATCGAGCCACTCGCGACTTGCACGCGTGTACGACGGAAGATCCTTAACGGCGAGGAAGGCGATGATCGCCCCGAGTACACCGGCCGACGCGACCTGGAACGAAAATGTGACGATGTCGAGGAACGTCGCCGAGAGTCCATCGGCAAATTCGATCGAGCGGACGCGTAGCTCTTCGGAGAATCCGTCGACTGCCGTCGCCGCCGCCTCGTTCGAACCGGCGACTCGACGCTGGAATGAAGAGACCGCCTCGGCTATCGAGTCGAGGAAGTCGGGAAAACGCGATGCCATCCGGCTGACTTGGACGATGAACGGTGGCACAGCGACCCAAATGATGACGACGACCACGACGATCAGCCCAGCGAAAACGACCGTGGTCGCCAATATGCGGGGCACGTTGCGCCGCACGAGAATCGCGACCAGCGGGGCAGCGAGCACTCCGAAGACGATGCCGAACGCAAGCGGGTACAACATCCATCCGAACAGCGAAAACGAGTACAACACGCCCAGGGCGAGGATTGCGACGCCGATCAACGCCCACGCTTGCGCGCCGACGACGTCGACCTTGGTCCAGACCGACGAAATGCGGCGGCGTAGTTCAGCGCCCGCTAGCGGCACTCGACCCTCCGTGGCTAGAGCACGCTTCCGATAATCCTAGGCACTGGCAATCTAGACGCCGAGGTCGGCGAGGCTCTTGGCCAGGCCGTCGGCGAGAACGTCGACGTCGCCCATCGAGTGCCAGTCGCCGGCGAGACCAAACGTGAAATTGCCGTCGTAGGACATGCCGGCAACGCTGAGCGGAGTCTGGGCAAAGACGGGCGCGTAAGGGGCGATCTCGAGAACTCGACCTCCCATGCAGTAGAGCGGAAAGTCGGGACCCGGCAAGTTCGTGACCGTGAGATTCATCGTCCATTGGACCGCAAGCCCACGGCCGACTGCGGAGAAAACCACCGGCGGCAGGTCCTGAGCGATGCGCATGAGAATGTCCGACGTTCGGGCCACGTCGTCGGCCTTGAGCTGGGTCATCTGGTCGTGGATGATCGCAAGACGCTGGGCCGGATCGGGCTCGTCGACGGGCAGGTCTGCGAACAGCATCGAGAGCTTGTTGCCGAGTTGGCCGCGCTCTTCATTCGGGGCGCTGCCGGGGTGTCCCCGGGTCGACACGGGCACGGCCGTTCGCAGACGCAACCCCGTCACGTCGGTGCCACGACTGATGAGCAGGTACCGCAGACCGCCGGCTACGAGGCTGAGGACCACGTCATTGATCGTGACCTCGTAACTCCGCTTGACGGCGAGCAGATCGTCGAACCGAAGCCTGACGGTATCGAAGAGCCGCTGGGCCCCGGCCTTGGCGCTGAACACATTGCGCGGCGCGGGCCCGAGCGCGTTCTCGCCGAGCCGCCGCAAACCGCGACGGAACTCGACTAAACGCTCACGCGTTTGTTGAGGTTGACGGATGGCGCGTTTCGCGCTGTCGATCCAGCCTGCCGGCGCTCGAGCGCTTTCTACAAGTGTGTCTGAAAGCAGTTCGGACGATGTCGGTGGCGGTTCCGGCACCCAGTCGTCGTGGTCGATCGGATCCACCTCACGCGTGATGTCGAGCACGATCATCGCGAGGTCGACTGCTGCCAGCCCGTCCACAGTCGCATGGTGCGCTTTGTAGATCAGACCGCGCTTGCCGTCGTCCATGTCGACGAGCCAGAGTTCCCACAGCGGCCGATCACGATCGAGCCGGCGGCTCATCACCTCGCCCATGAGCCTGTGTAGCTCAGGATGGCCCGCCGGCGCCGGCAATGCCGCCTGACGAACATGGTAGCGAATGTCGAACGCCTCGTCGTCGACCCAAACCGGACGCCCCTGACCGAATGGCACCCACATGAGGCGTTTTCGCAAACGCGGCGCGAACTGAAGCCGCGCCGAGACGTGACCGCGCAGATCGGTCAGGTCACCGTCGGATTCTTCGAAGACCAATAGCCCGCCGAGATGCATGTGGGTCCGAAGCGACTCGAAATACAAGAAGGCGGCGTCTTGGGCGGGAAGGCGCTCGTAGACGGCCATGCCCGTTCAGCCGACCAGATTTTCGATGGTCTCGAAGTCGTCGGGCCATTCGACATCGAGAAATGACCGGCCATCGGGATCGACATCTGCCCAGTCGCTGCGGCTGAGCAACGAGACGTCGGTCCGGTCGAGAAGCGCGTGCAGGCGACGCTCACCTATGTCGGCGAGTTCGGCGGCCAGAGTCGCACACCGCTCGTGATAGACGCCTACTAGCGGTTCGGGTCCGTGCGGTCCTTCGGCCACGACCACAGTCGCCGCACGCCTGCGAACCAGCAGCCGTCCAAGCAATTGGGGCTCGAGCAGTGGATGGTCGCAGCCGATGAGTAACGTGTATTCGGTCCCAACCTTCGACATCCCCCAACTCATGCCGGCCAGCGGGCCGTCGTAGCGCCAGGCCTCAGGCGAGACCGTAAACCCGTCGGGCGCCCATGGGCCGACGATTGCGACGTCATCGACGAACGGACACACCACTTCGAGAACCCGCTCCAGGACCGTGCGGCCACCAAGCGTCGTCTTCGCCTTCTCAGTTCCTGAGTGTCGCGATCGGCCTCCGGCGAGTACGACCGCACCGAGTTCGCCAGACATTGCACCGCTGCTCATCGAGACGATATGTCTCGACAATAGCGCACGTCGATCACACAAAGATCTCTCACGCTAATTCTCAGCAAAGGAACGTCACGACGCTGGAGGCGGTGGTTGCGTGATTGGGACCGTTGTTGTCGTCGGCAACGACGTAGTGGTCGTGGGCCGGACAATGCTGGGCGTCGTCGCCGGTACATCACTCGACGACGAATTCGACGTGAACAAATTGACGACGATCGCGACGATGAGAGCGACGGCGATGATCGAACTCGCCGCTACGATCCCTCCACGCCCCGTCGCAGTGTCCGCGCGGGGTCGCTCCACCTTTGCCGAAACCGGTGCGACCGCTTGCCCGGGCGGAGGCCCGACAACCGGTGACTGCATGATCGGCAGCGCGGCAGGCGAAACGACGATCGAGAGGTATCGCAACCTGCCGTCGGGGCTTCGCCATTCCCAAAGGCTTTGGGCCGACAGTGGTACACCCGAGGCGATTCTCGCTGCGACGTTTGGGGCCACCCCAGGGGCGAGCCATCCGAGCTGGTGCTGGGTCCCCGCGTCCCAGACGGCGACATTCATCGCGTCGGCGTCGGCGAACATTCGAAGTTCGCACCCCGCTGCAAACGTGGGTGCAATCAGTGCCTGCGGGAAGTTCTCCAAGCCGATTATGTCGACAATTTGCACGGAGTGAGAGGCGAGCACTGCATCACCGACGGCAAGTCGAGCACCGGTTGCCGTGTCGACAACGGCGAAACCACTACCACGCACGGTCATCTGCGCCGCCCCGAGCACACCCTGCTGAGGATCGGCGGGAATGAGCGCGACCGGCGACATCATCGGCTGGTCCTGTCGGGGTCGGCTGCTCGGTCGGTAACGGTCGTCACGAGTCCGATTATGACCAGCCCGACGACGGTGTGCAACGCCAGAGCGGCAAACTTGAGGCTCCACGGCTGTTCGAACAAAAAGATCGGTATGTAAGACAGCACCAGAATCAAATAGCTGATTGCGCCGAAATATACGAGCGGCTTTGGCGCCGCGACGAGCAGCAAATGCATGAGCCCGGTCGCGAGGATCGACGCAACAACGGCGACGACGACGACTGTAACGATATCGGTCTGCACGAGAGTCTGGTTGTTGATACCCACCCATCGAAGGACAGGCGTTCCGAGAACATCCTTTGCGATGAGCAACGTCGCGACTCCGGCGAGTGCCGAGACGATTGCGGTGAGAACACCGCCGATCCACAGCGTTGCCGCACCGACATATGGCGTGCGTGACATCTTCGACACTCAAGACTCTCGTCAATAGCGGACGAATACCTTCTCAAGTATGCACGGATTTCGGCGACACGGGTTGGATCGTCGGCTGTTTGGGGGCGGCGGGCCTGTCGGACACGGCCTGTTGCCGCCCCTCGAGGTCGCAGGTCATCTGTTTGGACCCGTCGTCTCGCTGAGCTCGCGCACTCGCTTCGTCATGTCCGGCGGTGAGTCGAATACGTACTTCTTGCCGATCTTCCGTTTTGTCAATAGACAGAGTTCGGTGAGACCAAGTAGATCTGAGCGCGCTGACTCGTTCGACACAGCGTGACGGCGTTGATGCGTCTTGATGGTGAATGTCTCGCTCGGGTTCTGAAGCGCCTCTAGCACCACGTCGAGCTGACGGTGGTTGAGGTGCGGCGACCCCCGCAAGAGCCCGTCGAGTTCGGTCGCTTCGCTCGCCTTGCGCTCGAGGTATTCGTTGAGGCGCCGTATTGCGCTCTTGATGACTTCGAGTTGAGCGAGTACGAAGTACGTGATGTCATTATCGTCGGTCTCTACGTAGAGAAATGACCTCTCGTACTTGGTTCGCGCCTTTCGGATGATGCTTGAAACGGACAGAAACTGCGCCAGCCAATAACCCTCCCTGAGCATCGTCCAGTAGTACAACGCGCGGGCCGTGCGACCGTTGCCGTCATAGAAGGGATGATCGTATGCGAGCCAGAAGTGCACGATGATTGCGCGGACTACGGGATGGATGAATCCGTGCGTCTCTTCGCCGTTTGCGAAGCGACATAACGCTGCGAGCCGTTCTGGGAGTTCGGACGCCGACGGGGGTGCGTGGAGAAGCGTGCCATCCGAATAGACGCCGATGCGGTCATCGTCGGCCGTTTGCAAACGGCCGGCGTTTCGAGGGTCGTCGAGCGTCCCTTCGGTCACAATGCGATGCAGCTCCAGGATCGCATCTGTCGTCAACGGACCTGTGAT
>SDBV01001386.1_pt1 | contig 36518 bp, 41 predicted proteins | sample 2277081 | NCBI WGS metagenome assembly SDBV01 (sample SAMN10402039, study PRJNA504765) | marine sediment metagenome | isolation source: marine sediment core GS10_PC15, 223 cmbsf | place: Arctic Ocean: Southern Knipovich Ridge | collected 2010 | reverse complement strand
ATATAAAAAAATACATGATGCCATAATTAATGAAGGCGAGCCTGGTTTTACAATGAAATCAGTAGTTCTACCAGGTATAGAAGATAAGTTGGAGGAGACCGGCACGACTTATTCATCTTGGACTTGCTCATTTACTAATTCTATAGTTCTACCATTGCAGGCCGTAATAGCGAGGGGTACTTATAGTCCGAAGGGACAAAAATTTGTACACTCGTGGAGTACGGCAATAAAAGTATCTAATTGCGGTGCTCGCGGGTCTATATCTCACAGATCTGCTGAGGATGTGTTTGAATATGCGTATACAGATATAGCGACGGGTACAGGCTTTGGCACAATGGATCCGCTTGTTGCCTATACTAGAGGCACTGCGCAGGTTCTTATTGCGCCTTTCAGTTATATAGGGCCTACGGTCTACAATGCAGAGGCAGCCCAGTTACGGGCATTAGAGCCTTTATCGCTGCCTGATCCAGTAAGTTCGTTAACCTAAGGGGATTTTTATGTTTGAAATTCAATGCGATGATTGCGGGGATGACTTGATTGCGGATGAGATGGCTACGCTGGATGAGTATATGAAGGATGCAGATTATTTAGTGGATGACCAAGGAAAAGTTGTAGAAGAGTCTATTCAGCAGTATTTAATTTATAAATGTTTACTGTGTGAGAAGACATATAAATTTACATACAAAGAGTGGGAAGCCAAATATAGACAAGTAATTGCGCAACTAGCGATGGAGATGAGAAAACAGGTAATGTTTTCTAACGACATAAATCCGCAAATTATAAATTCAGATAATGGTCTAGAGTATTGCGGACAATGTAGTGGTTATGCTGGAGACGGCCATTGCTTAGTAGATATAATAAAACAGTGCACCATAAGGAAAGAAAAATAGATGTCATACAATTTTCTAAGAGATGCCAGAACAGTACAGAATTCATTTCTATGTGTACATGATACATTGGACTCGTACTCGTCCGATTTTCATATAAATGGAAACGTGGATAATTGGGATATCTATGACAATATTTATTTGTATGGCTGTTGGAATGCTGTGTTATTTGGTACTGCATATGACAGAGACTGTTATATTAGTCGGAACAATGTGTTTCCTATAGTAGGTGCTGAGAACTATTATTACATTAACCTAATGATGAAGGTTACTAATAATAATACTGACAAATTAGTTGGGGGACTAACTACAGGACGTATACAGTGGACTGTATTAGGTGATGTTACATGGAATTCTAACAAGCAAATAGATTTTACTATTACGCCAGATGATAAGTGGCGATTGTATAGTATAAACATGGGCCCAGCTCAGTGGTGGCAAGGTGATATAAACAATCTGAGGATACATCCTTTTATTGATGGTTGGAGCGGAGATCAGTTTGCGATCAAGTTCATAAAAATTAACTCATTGACAGAGTTCGCGTGCGATAATAGGCAGTGTTCATACTACACTCAGTATGCTCACCCCTGTCTTGGTGCTGGAGTAAGAGGAAGTTCTGAAGCCGGTACATCTAAGGAGTTTTATACTACTGTGTCGGGCGTAAGTGATGAGCTGGTTGTAGATATAGATGGTTATGGAAACGAATATTTTAGGTTGGGTACAAACACAAACGTGAATGGTATAGAGATGTCAAAACTTATTGCCAACCAAATTAGCTCATTCAATATTGGTGGTTATGCATATGTACAGTGTGAGTACTCTGAAACTGAAAAACTGAAGATAACGTCTGGCACTGCTGGTACAACAAGTGAGGTAAAGATATCAGGGTCTGCTACTGAAGCATTAGGGTTTGGTTCAGCTACTAAAGTTGTAGGTACAGAACCGGCCGATGGATTTGATTATGCCTCCTCCAGGCTACTAACTGCCTACGAACTGAATAGACTGATGGATGGTAAGACAAATGAATTTGCTTATATACATAATCCTACCCAATACAGTGTTGAGGGGGGCAGAAGAGATTTTAATGAGATAGGTACTAGTATACTTATATCAAGCGTAACATCAGATGAGTACTACGAGTCTTTAAATAATAAAGCCAGAACTATTATAGACTACTCACATCCTATAGACAATAATGGCAGACTAAAATTTATTTATATGTTTGGTAAGATAGATGAGCTGTCAAAAATAAAGATATTACGTCCTAGAAGTGATGGGCAGTTGACAGTAGTATATTCATTAAGTCTGCCATTGGAGGATGGGGCTAAGATGTATACAACTAACCCCATAGTTTATAGATTAGATACTGATATACTGGTTAATAAAGGCGATCTAATAGGCATATATAATGCAAATTTATACGTGGGAATTTCGGCAAATGGTTTACCTGACGCTACTTTTTGCCAGGTAGCTGGCGATGTGTCTGACACATTTGATCCAGGATTACCGCTTTCATTTGGATTAGGAGGCTTCGCAATATATGCTCGTGGAGATAGATGGCAAACGAATACTACTATTGATATTGATCTTGGGAACAGAGTGAATATAGAAGAGGTAAATATATATGGTAGCGAGGAAGCCAGTTATTTTGAGTTCAATATAGCTAGTTGCCTTGATGTTAACTGGGAAGTCAACACATTTGGGGGAACCCATTTTCATTCTGGAACAAATTGGTGGACTGGTCAGCCGTTTTCTCATGAGCATACAAATATATCTGTAGGCACAACAGCTTTAGACGACATGATAAAGACGGCTGATAATGGAGCTGCTGGTGATTCATTAGAGTCACTCGCGGGGGATCATTCCTATTTTTATATAACAGGCGATGCTGAATGGCTGTATGGTACCGAGTGCACTGGCAAGACGGAGTATTGTGATCTACAGGTTCCGAACGGTACAGCTGGATATACAAGAGATCCTATTGCTTTTACTCTGGCGTTTCCATTTGAATTTACTTCGACTATACATAGGAGTATTATATATTTTAAAGAACGTGATAATTTTAGGAGTATGGCACTTTCATATTATTTGGGCAAGTATGATTCCACTGGAAATGCAGATAATGCTAAGTATCGATATATACCATCATATAGCTATATTAGATTAGATGGAATGTTATATGAACCAGGTGATGGAGCAGACGCTAACGATTATATATTTGCAAATCCTACAAGTGTGGATATGGTATACGCCCATGGTAATACAGATCCAATAAATTGGCGGGAGTACGCTGCGGCGGCAGCTACTGATTGGACCATTATCGAACATAACTTTACCGATATAGAATGTAGAGGGTTTAGGGTATATACTAATCGTCACAACAGTACAAAAATAACAGAGATGGAAGTTTATAGTAAGTCGAAGACTACTCCGTCTCTATTAGACAACGTAACCATGACTTCATCAGCCTATGGTGAAGTGTGGGTTTCGTCTTCATTTGAAGAAGTTAACTCTGGGCAGGTCAACGCTTTTCTTGGTGGCGCTCCTAGATATATTACACTGGATTTTGAAGCGTCGACAGAATTTGCACTTAACGAAATAGAATTTTTAGTCGGCGAGCAAGTAAAAACAGGTGATTGCTCAGATGTTGTACTATTAGATGATGCTAAATCTAACACTACTAATACTGCTAAGCCTATTACTTTTGAGAATATATATGATAAGCCATATGATTTGAGTATAGATCTTCCACGCGAAACCCAGGAAGTAGATGACATAGTCTTTTGGAGTAAATTAGGATCTACGACTGAGATAGAAAAACCAGAAATAGGTCCGGGGTGTAAACTATTTAAGAGTGAGGATTATGGTATACGAAATGATAATAGACAGTGTGCTATAAATACTCCCTCCTACGGATTGAAAAATTTGGTGGATGGAAAAGAAGCCTATTACAGCTATAATGGTGTGGACTATGTTTCGTCAGGTACTCTGAGTAGTGGTGTTTCTTTAGGCTTTTGTAATACCCCATATGAAAATGCGAAGACTAGTACGTTATCATTTTCTGCTGTATCAAGTAAGTACTGGAAGGTAGGTATAGTAGATGCATCTAATTTATCTGATATAAAAGATATAATAGCTTACTATGATGATACAAGAGCTACAATTACTACAGTTTATTCTGGTAGTTCGTTGGGATCGAGTAGTCAAACTAATAGTGCCATATCAGATGGCACCGCAATGACAGAAATTACTAACCAACCATATATAGATGATAATGTGGCGTTTGGGTTTGTGTTTGCCAGCTCAGAAGCTGTTAATAAGATAACACTTATACATAATAGTTCCACAATAAATACAGCAAGGATATATGTAAGTACAGACAACACTAATAATTATGTAGAAGTAGCTAGTTCTGGTGTTGTGACGATAGATCCTGTAAATGCATCTACTCAAGCTAGGTTTGCAGTGGATTTAGAAAAGCGTCATGACTTGGATATAGTAAGAAACTATGGTACTGGTAATTTATATTTTATAAGTACTAATGTTTATACGGATTTTTCCAACAGTAATGTTAGTAACATAGATAATGTGACCTGGGGTAATAGTACAAAGGATGATGCAAGATGGGTACGAGTTACGGTACCAAACGATGGGACTACTAATTGTTTAAGAAAGTTAGGCATATACCCGGATATATCTACTGTATTTTGTACTGGTGGTGGGTATAACTGTGAGTGGGAATCTTTTGGTACTAAATTATCTGACTATGATGCGCCTATTAATGTAGCTTTTGGTGCTACTACTACTGGCAGTAATTATCTCTTCCGTGATTACTATCCAGATAATGCAGTTGATGGCACTACGGATGGTTACACAGCTCAAGATGCATGGGGGTTTCAACAAGTAGATGGCGTGGATCCATATATAGAATTAGATTTTGGTCAAACATATACGATAAATAAGATAGATTTATACCATGGACTTAACCCCAGAGATTCTGTGCCTATGACAACTGATTATACCTTTAGTGTGACTACAGCTATTAGTGGTGGTGTGTTTACTCCAGTATACTCTGGTTCTGGTAACACAGATCATTATGTAACGCATCAATTCACTCCAGTTTCCGCAAGACGTGTACGTTTAACTGTGACTGGATATTCTGACGCCAGAATATTGGTAATAGATCCAGATACGGGATTGTATGATGAGTTTAAGGGCAGTTTTTTGAGGGAAATAGAGGTATATACATACACTGATGCTGGGTATATAAATAGCGAGGATTGGCCAATAGTATCTACTGATCTTACTGATCAATTCAATGTAACTGGCCATGATCTGATTAATAAAGATGTTACTGATACCGGGTCAGATTGGGATAATGCTGAAGAGTTTTTTATGTACTCAGATAATATATTTGATGACCCGAAAAAAGTTTCATTTACTCGTGCAGGAGCATATGTGACATACTATCAAAAAACGGAGACATTTAGTGCTGGCGTAATTTCTGGTGATCCTATTACATCTGAGTATACGTTTGGTTCAGATGTATATTTTGATGAAGGTGTGTATATAGTTGAATTTGATGTATGGGCTGGTACTGATTTATTTACTGCTGATTACCCCGAGGAAGAAAAAATTAGTCTGGGGGTAGAAGGCCCGTCCACAGCCTATGCTTTTGCAGATGTAGATGCAGCATCTACGTGGCTGTCACAAGCTGTCAGTATGGAAGTTACAGTAGCGGGAGTTTACGATGTGAAAGCCTTTCAGTATATAAATAGGGCGTATGGTTGGCAAATACGCAACCCCCATATATACAGATCTACTGGACTTATAAAATGGGTATCTGCTAAGAGAGATACTGCCACAGGGTACGCATATGACAACGACTCCGGTAAGTATGGTAAAGATTATTTAAGCAATATAAAAGTGTATGGTGATGAAAAATATAAGCCGACAGAGTACAGTTGGTGGTGGAGCTCTTTGATAAGTACGTTGAGCAATGATTATTTGACTGTTAGGACTGGTACAAGGTCTTTGAAGATATCATACCCAGCGTCTTCTTCTACTGATACTATTGAGTTTATTGAAGGCGATGATTTTGGGCATGATAGTTATTTTGATAGTAAAAATTTGTTGTTCTTCTGGTTATACATTGATGATGTGAGTGGGGTGGATACAAGTTTTGGTGATATAACTTTCGGTATTATAAATAGCACGAATAATGTTTATTACAAATGGGATATAAGTGATTTAAGTCTTAGCACTGGTTGGAATAAGATTAAACTAAAATTTGAAGACGCTGCTGAGTTTTACCCCGCGACGCTAAATTATCTGGCACTGGCAGATTTTCTGGATGAAAAATTAGATTTTAGGAACAACAATAAGGATTTTTCATCTATGCGATTACGGTTTCGTGGCGTCGGTCAAGCATTTACTATGAATATAGACGATTTAAAAATTCAACGTAATGTGTTTGAGGATGATGTTAAATTTGGTAAAGGTTTATGTTTAACTGGGTATGACTACTTGGAGATACCCACCTCTGCTATAACACTGGAGAAAGGCACTATAGAATTTTGGATGAAGGCTTATACTGATTCGTATGGGCGTAATATTTTTGATGATATGGGTGCAAGGATGCTGTTTTCCATGACAAATAACAATAATGATATAATGTCGTTGTCTATACAGTCCGGCTCCTGGCTGCAGCCCACTGTGGGGCAGATACGAAAAGAACTTACTACTTTTAGTATTGACGAGAATGATCTGCCGCCAGAGAGTTTTATTAGTATAGGTGATGTGGTACATATAGCTCTTGTATGGTCTAATGATGGTGCCTATACGGATAATAAAGATACGATGAGAATGTATATTAATAACGTGCTGTTTGTGGTTAGTAAAACTACTTGGGAAGTAAGTGATACTAAATCGGCGGTTATAAAATTAGGCGGAGCCTCTGCACAGATGGTGGACAACGTAGACAGTTATGGAAGCGCTATTTTTGAGAACGTGAAGCTGTATAACTATTGTAAAACTGAATTTAATGTAGAAACAGAGGGGGTCCAGAAAGACATTACATATATTCCCAACGAATTCTTAGAGATATCTTCTGATAATAGTACGTTCTACGGTATTGGATCTATAAACCTACCCATAGTTTTTGAGCAAGTACCTGTAGGAGAAAGCGAAACAATATATGTTAGAGCTAATAAGACTGATACATTTGCACAGAGTAAAAATACAGCCAGTATTATTGTAAGCTGGCTGACAACGGTTTAATAAAGGGGAGTAAAGATGGCACAATATAATTTGATTATAAACGGGTCACTACAAGCATTAACTACATCAGGAACTGGTAATACATCATTGGTATGGACTCAGTTGGAGTCTTTGCAGGATGGGGTAACTGCTTCTGGAGGAGTATCACTGACGACTTCTGGTGTGCTATACTTGGAGGCTGACCTAACACAGCGAATAAAAGTAGATGGTATACGCTTATATGCCAGCGATTTATCAAAATCCGCGAACATAAAATTTTACTACAAAAATGAATCTGTTGACAACTATACACTTTTAACTACGCAATCAGGCTCATATTACTACACCACTATATCAGACCCTAGTGCTCCCCGATATGTAAGGGTCACTGTTAGTGGTGTGGCTATTACGCTGCATGAATTCCAAATATTCAATAACGACTACATAGTAGCATTTGGTTCTGATGGTAGTACGTTTGCTGAGTACTTGGAGAATACCCCTGTGGGCGAGCTGGGAGCCGCTCAGGCTGTCGAACTATTTAATAATGGTACTGGTGCTATGGCAGCTGATGCCTATACAGTGATTGACTATACAGGCGATACGGCTGATGGGTATGTAAAAATTTCGTCGAGTGAAAACGGAACATATTACGGAATAACTGATGGAGCTCTAATAGAAGATGATCTAGATAGTTCTACATATAAATGGACTATGGGAATATTGAGTAATACTGAAGAAAGCGGAAATGATATAATTGTGTCAGGACTAGGTATAGCTGGTGGTGTTTTATTAGGTGAGCTGCCATTAACTACAAATACTAGTGCGTTTGCTACTGGAAATAATACCTGGGATTGGGACAGGGTGAATAAAAAAATGTATGCTATGGGTAGAGATAGTAGTACATTAAGACTATGGGAATATCTATATAATACCGATACATGGAGTTCTATAGGGGAGGTAAATCCGGCAGGAGCTGTTAGTACTCAGGATTTTCCTATAATGTCTTACTGCGTTGTATCTGGTACTGGTAGAATATATGTTATGACTAGATTAGATGGTACTTTTGGATACTATGATTTGTCAGGCTCTCCAGATAATTGGACTTCACAAGCTAATCCTGGTTTTACTGGTCTAAACGCGAATGCAGCTAATCGAGCATCTATGTGTAGCGATGGGACTAGGTATATATATTCACTTGTTTCAGAATATGCCCAATCCTCCTTTCAGGAATTTAAGCGTTTTGATACTATTTCTGGTACTTGGTCCGATTTGGATGGTGGGTACGCTCTTTGGAACTACTTTAGTGGTAGTAATAGTGGTTATACTAACACCACATGCATGACTTATGATTATGATAGAGATAGTATATATTTGACAGCGGCTCCCGAAGAAAATGCACAAACAGATAATAATTATATACAAAGATATGTTGTATCGTCCGATACATGGAATACTAATTATTTTTATGTCCAGAGTGTGTATAATACTTCATTGGTAGTGCAAAGCATATCATATCATGAAGATTGGTTGTATGTGAGTTGTAATCCCAATTTTACTTCTGGATATTTTTTCAGATATAATATAAGTACAACTGTGGTAGAAACTATTAATTTGGGGTATGCTCATTGGGATCCCACTATTGTTGTAGGTAATGCGATGGGGGTTTATATATTGGCCATTGATCCTCCGGCTGAATCTTCATTTGAAAGTTCAGTTTATTTTGCTCAGATTGAGGGAGAAAGAGATAAACTGGTTGGTTATAGTTCACCAGTGACTGCTAGCGGTACATATACTACACCTATATTCAAATTAGATAATCAATATAATTCAAGTTATTTTACTGTGGTGGGGGACACCACATCCGGTACTGGTAGTATTAGTTATGATGCTGATGTGTACAATGGAACTATAAGAGTTAAAAGTAGTGATACTGCTCCGGTAGTCATTGAAGAAGTCTATTGGGCTTATTATGGTGGCACTGATGGCAGTGATATGGGCATAGCGAAAAATATTATTTACACTGGGGCTGAGACTAGTATTTGGGCTAATGATAATCTAAATACTACTTATAATGCAATAGGTACGGCTGTCGATAGACGAACTGGGTACGTACTTTCTGTATCTCTCTATTCAACCACTCAAGGATGGGTGGCTATACATAATAGAGATGGTTCGACGCTTTATGCGGATGGTATTGATGCTAATCTTAGATTTGATGTTAATGTGGAATTTGATAAGTTTGGGGGGGTGTGGGGTTATGGAGCAACTAGTGGATACTTGCTTCATATGGATAATACCTTAGTTGATCTTTATGAACTATATAATTCTGGCACCGATTTTGTATATGATTTAGCCGCTGAAATGGATGGTGACGGAGTTTGGTATACGGATAAAGTAGATGATTTAGTAATAAAACGTGACGGTGATGGAACTTTACTAAGTAGTATAGCTCTTAATACTCCGCGTGCTATTTGTGGTACACTAGATAATGGTTGCTGGGTAGTAGATAACTATGACGATACTGCACGTAGGTATGATTCGTCTGGATCATTAGTCAAATCAGTATCGCTTGAGAGAGATGTAGATAGAATGGCAACTGATATGAATAATGGGTTCTGGTATCTTAGTGGCAATCATGTGTATCATGTGAGTAGTGCCGGAACAAAAAGTATAGACATAGAATTTGATCAGCCAACAAAAATTAAAGGTGGTCATAATGGGTGTATTGTTTGGTCGCAAGTCCAAGATTATGTGAAATACATAGATAAATCTACTGGGGCAGTAACTAGAACGTTTACTGAGCCTACCGATACAATTAGTAATATAACAGGTTACCCCGCATTATTTTCATTTAGAGTTGAGGATACTATAGATTTTCAGGACACAACTAATATAATACCGGCCACGTATGACCCAGTATGGGGAACTGGCGGCACAGCCTTGTGGACGGAGGTAAGAAAAGACGGATATTTTCTGCCGAAGGACAGGTTTCATAGGACAGAGATAACTCTACGTGGAGATGCAATATTACAAAAACTAATAATGCCCCCAGCGGTTAGAACACAAGATATACAGTCACAACAAAGTAAATCGATGTACATTAAAACAGATATACCAGGCGGCGCTGATATAATAGACTATGAAGCAAGATTACGAACATGGTGGGGCGTTGAGTAATAAAGGAGAAATATAATGGCTACTGCAACATGGAACCCAGATGATAAAGCTGGAACACTCACATTGTCTAACGGTAATTTAACAGTGACTGCTGATAATAATGGTACTTGGCAGAGTGTTAGATCAACTATATCAAATAGCTCGGGAAAGTGGTATTGGGAAATTACAGCGGACTTAACTAGTGGGGACATGCTGGTAGGAGTTGGTACATCATCATTTTCGCTTACTAGTTATTGTGGATCTGATGCTAATAGTTATGGGTGGTATGCAGGCGGCACTAAATATAATAATGCGGGTTCTACGTCGTACACGCCTACTTATAATATTGATGGCACTATTATAGGACTAGCACTGGATTTAGATAATGGAAAAATTTGGTGGTCGAAGAATGGTACATGGACTGGCGACCCAGTGGCTGGTACAGGAGAAGCATTCAGTGGGTTGACCGGAACGTTTTTTGCTGGTGTTAGTATTTATGCTATTAATAAGGCGTTTACTGCTAATTTCGGCCAATCATCTTTTACCTACACAGTGCCAACCGGATTTACAGCTGGACTATCGGATTTTACTGGGCAGTTTACTGGTGATGTGCTTGAACAGAGTAATCCTGTTGTGAGAACTATATATTTACATAGACGAGATACTGGAGTACTGGTGGATACAACAACATCAAGTGGTAATGGGGCTTATACTCTGACTACTACCTATAGTGGGGCACATTATATAGTATGTTTAGATGATAGTGCGGGAGAAAGTTATAACGATTTAATAGTAGGGAATGTTATTCCAACCACGGTTTCAGGATAAAGGAGTAATAAATGGCTTATACACCGCCAGCTGGGAATAACGCAAACTTTAATTTTACTGATACTGGATATTCCCCTGCCGCTCCCCATAATTTTAATTTTGGGGTTGGGGCTGGAACATCAGACTTACTGGCCAGTATTGTGGCTACCGCTGTTGGTGGTCAAGCTAATCTACCAGGCTATATAAAATCTACTATTGAAGCCGCTAAAAACTTAGGGGCTTATATTAAGCCCACTATACAGAGTACATCTGATTTAGTAGCTGCTATAAGAAGGATTGATGCGGGTACAGGTGATTTAGGATCGTCTCTGCATGGGTGGCAACCGTCAGATATAGGAGGCGAAATAGGCGCTCATCCTCCTGCGGATCTGCCTGGTGAAGTAAACATAATCGAACTACGTAATTTACCAGCGACTGTTGGTGGTATATTACTTGCTGGAATTGCTAATTTAAATGTTCGAATAGGCGCCCGTCAGTCTGCGTATGCTGATTTGGCCGCTTCTATGGAGAGTAACTTATTACTAGCCGAATTGCCGGCGAGTATAAATCCAATCGAGATGCTGAACTTGCCAGCATTTGTCAGAGCTTTTGTAGAAAGTAATAAGAACTTAGGGGCTATAGTTGATATCATATCTGTCTATAACCTGCCGGCTACTTTACATGGTTGGGATGAGCGATTCCTTGCTGCCACTTTGACTGGTGTGTATGGTCCATACGACATACAAGCTTATATAAATCCAGTAGTATCTAAGAACTTGGGTGCTTATATAGCAGGTTTCAAAGGTATTCAGATCCCAATAGATTTGCCGGCTACTTTATCAAGCTGGGCCATTTTAGATTTAGGCGCTTCGATAACAGTTGCAGGTCAAAGGGCTGATTTGGGAGCCATTATTGGACTTATAGAGGCTGTAAATCTAGGCGCTACGATTATACCTAAGACTATTCTGTTAAAAAGAGCCTTGCAAATATCACTACTTGAGCATAAAGACCTAAAAGCTCTGGTGAACTTCCAATGTTTTAGTTCGGGCTTTAGTAATTTGGGAGCGTCATTACACGTACTGTACAAGTCGGATTTGAAGGCATTTATTGTGGGTTGGTTCGGAAATTCAGCCGACAATGTGTTAGACATGGGTGCGTATATAAATGCCGAAAACTATTATGTTCAGGATGTATTTGCACCAAAATTTGTTCCCGAGGTGGATAAATATACTCAACTCAAACTAAGATTTACTAGTAGTGGCCCAAGCCACTCAGTATTTGATACTCAAAGGGTACTATTTGGAAGTTATTATGCTGGAAATCTCACAGCTTCTATTAATGGTGTACTAGAGAGTTATGATTTAGGAGCATCTATAACTGCTGTGATGCAAACTAATTACTCAGAGTTGCCAGATCATATAAGACCTAAAACTCATGAAGTAGTAATAGATTTCAATGATAGGTGGCAAGAAAATTGGCGTAGATTTGTGGAACTAATGTTCCAGACTGATGGATCTGGCCCATTCCACTATTTTTATGTAAGTGGATCCGCTGAGGTATATAGAGTTGATCGAAGTCGTCACTGGACTATATGGGCTGATTCCTATATAGAAGATGATGAAGATATAATAGAAAGAAAAGATGTGAGAAGAAAATATATTTTCAACATGTCTAATTATAATAACGTCGATGAAGCTGTGAGAGATATAATAGATAGAGTGTCTGATTATAGGAGAGCTAATTTGGGGGCTTCTATTAGTAGTACACTGCCGCCATCTGCCGATTTATCCGCAACTATTTCACCGCATGCTATATATACATGGGTGTCCTATCTTGGGGCTTCAGTGAATATCATATCTATTAATAATCTAGAGGCATCAATAACAGGGGTGTAATTTTTTTTATTTTTTATTCACTTTTAGTCTAGCAAATAACTAATTTTATTCTATAATAAGGGTGTATGTAAGTAAATATCAATCCAATATAGGAGAATTTTAGATGAATTTGGAGTCAATAGAGGCACGAGATTTGCCAGACGCATGGTTCCAGTGTATCTGTAGAATTTTAGATGTAGGAAAGAAATATACAATAGATAGAGGCAGTTACGTAGGACAACAACGTCTTGAGTTTGACTATGTGACTGTCCATATTAAATACCCAGGAGTACGTCCGTTACTACCTGATATTCCATCTCATTTAGGGATACCAAATCCCGTCGCAGAAGGTTACCTCGAAGAATATCTACCATATTTGATGACCTCAACAAAAAAACCAGGGGAAGACTATACCTACGGAGAACGTTTGGCTGGGTGGCATTACTTTAAATTTCCTAACAACAAAGCTTTTTTTGATGGGATAGAAGAGATATATTTCTCCGGATTGTCTGATTACCTGGACCTCATAGAAATAAATCAAATCCAAGAAGTTATAGATATGTATAAACGAGATGGGCATAGGACTAATCAAGCCTGCATGTCTATATCTGCGCCTTCCGATATAAATCTAGTAGATCCACCGTGTTTGCGGTCTATAGATACAAGAATAAGTGATGGTAAACTACATTTTGTGGTATATTTTCGTAGCTGGGATTTATTTTCGGGTTTTCCCGCTAATTTGGGGGCTCTACAACTAATGAAAGAATATATGAGTGACGAAATAGGAGTCGACGACGGTGAGATAATAGCTTCATCTAAGGGATTACATCTATATAGTTACGCATGGGACTTAGCAAAATTAAGGATGTGCGGTTATGGGGAGTAAAATAAAACAAGGAAAGAAATAGTATGGCTATAACTTATAAAGAACTATATTGTCCAGATTGTGACAAGGATACACCTTTTCAAGAATTTTCATCCTTCACAGGGGTATTAATAAGGTGTACGGAATGTGGTTATACAAAAAATGAGATGGCAGATAAGTATGAAATACCTACTCCATGGGAGATCATAAATGATTAGAACATGGAAAGAAGTAAAAGTAAATTTAACAGAGTCATCTGATGGGGATTTTCAACCGATACAATGTGTATGTGGGCATGGAGAACGTCCCTGGGATTTTTGTATTGGTACAAACGATTATGATTCGCAGTGTCCAGAATGCGGTAGAAAATATTTTTGGGAAAATTTGGGAGTAAAGGTATATTTAAACGAAGAGGAGAATTAAAATGAGCCATGTATATTTTTCGTTGTTAGGAAGTGAAACAGATTTAAATCCAAACAAATATGTTATGTGGAGAACAGAGAAGGGGTTTCCGCAGGAGCACCTTGTACCTATACTTCATATAGAATCTGACGATAAGGATGAAATTAGAGAAGAGTTAATTAAGTACATAGACGATGTACTGAGATATATGTAAAATAAGGAGAATTAATATGGAATTTAGAATACCAGTAGATGAATTGCAGGGAGTACTCTCACGTCTATCTAATGTAGTAAAGGTAAATGAGAATGATATTACAGGTCAGTTTCTAATAGAAGTTGGCGAAGAGGTAAAATTCAAGGCGTCAGACGGAAAGGTTACTCTGATCGAGACTGCAGAAGAGTGCGAGATAGTTGAGAAGGGTAAGGTATTACTAAGGCTACGAGATGTCAAGGGATACCTCATGAAGTTTATTCCATTAGTAGAGGGGTATGGCACCGGGGATTTCCGTTTTGTAGTAACTGATGATGTGGGGATGATAAAAACTAAGACAAGTTTCCCATCTGGTAAACCTGCGTATAAGACATTGAAGTTCGAAATCTTTAAGGCAGATACATTCAGAGCAATCAAACCATTTGGTGAGGCGCAGTTGATTGTCAACAGTAATATTCTCAAACATGGTATAAATAGGGTACTACATTGTGTTAATCCAGCAGAAGTTAGAACAGCTATAACAGGAGTGAGTATTACTGTTCGTGAGGATAAGATTATTTTCGCGGGGACAAACGGAGTCAAGTTGTCAGAGTTTGAACTGGATATAAATGCTGATATAGTACAAGAAGCTAAAATATTGACCTATAGTATGGCATCTATTTTGAGGAATGTTCTTGACGATGATGCTCAAGTTTTTGTGATATTTGATGGCAGGTATATTTATGTTAAGTCCAACAATATTTATATTAGTGGTGGTCTTATTATCAGTGAAGAGTACCCAAACTACAAGTCAATGTTTGAGTTGACGAAGATTATTAAGTTTCCTCGCATTGATTTTACTGACACTATTCATTCTGTTATGGATGTACTGGATCCAGAGGATAATCATAGATTGACGTTGAATTTTGCTGGTAATGTATTGAATATCAAGAATGACAGGGTAGAATCTACAGAGGAGTTTGATGATATTTTCGATGCCGACTTGGATGTAGACGTGAACGGGGAGTTCCTGGATTCCTTGCTGCATGATTTTATGGGTGAGCATATGGAAATTCATTTTACTGAGGGCAACAACTATATTGTCATGAAATCGTCAGGTAGTGATAAACACACTGCTTTGTTGACGTTAGTAAAGAGTCGATAATATGAATGCGGACCAACTTGATATGTTTGGCGGCGGTAAATCTACCGAAGAAGTGCAACTTGAACGAGCTATAGAAGTAGTTGAACTCGCGGGGTATCGTGTAGTCAAAGATCGAGAGGGTGCCAAAGAGTTGGCTATTGATCAGGGGTATGTGGTGGTAGAGTACCCTATAGTAGGCAATGATAAGGTGGTTACGCTAATAGATTTGCGTAACTATTTTTATGCGCGGTTGTGGGCAAAATATCCTGGACGACGTTCTCAACACAGGGAAAATCCTGCGTATGAATTACGTATGCTACGATTATTTGTGGAGTCATTAGAGGGTAGAGGATTCAGTAGGATGAAAGCCACCCAATATGGGGTAGATATTATTGACACTATATTTGTTCACGAGAACGAATTCAACTTCAAGATGCCTATAGCTATGCGAGTACTGGGACAGGGCAAATCAGGTTGGATAACCAGCAAAGCGATAGAAATATTGGACAAAAAGTACGATAAAAATCGTGAATTAGAGACGAAGGTGAAGGCTGACTTGTTGGAAGAATTTATGGCCGTGGAACTAGGGCTACAAACACATGTAGATGAAAATCTTGATAGAATATTGGCAGGTATGGAGGCAAAGGATGGCAAAAAAGAAAGTAGTGGTGACTAATAGTACGTTGGATATCGCAAGAAGTGCGATTACTAAAAAGTACGGTGAGGGGGTTATTAGTTACCTCGGTGATCATGCGGATTTAATAATAGATGCTATTTCCACTGGATGTCTAGCGCTTGATTCTGCTCTTGGGGTGGGTGGGTTTGCACGAGGCCGGTTGTATGAGGTATATGGCCCAAACAGCAGTGGTAAGTCTACCCTGGCACTGAGTGTGTGTATGCAGGCGATCAAAAGAGGTTTGGTAGTAGCCTATATCGATGCAGAGCACTCATTGGATCCGAAATTAGTAAGAAATATGGGAGCCATGATAGGTGTCAACCCCGATAGTATTGATTTGGTTCAGGCATTTACCGGCGATGAGAACTTGGAAATTGCAGAGATACTTATGAAGAGCGGAGAAATTGATGTTCTGGTAGTAGATAGTGTTTCTTCTTTATTACCAAAGCAAATGTCGGAGGGAGAGATTAGCGACAATTATATGGGACTACTTGCACGACTAATGAGCAAGGCATGTCTGAAACTCACACCGGTAGCGAACAGAACTAACACCCTACTTATATTTATCAATCAAATTAGACATAGTATAGGTAAATGGGGCGATGATAGGGTACCTACAGGTGGAGAAGCCCTGTCTTTTTACTCGACTGGTAGGATCACAGTTGAGGGTGGGGAGTCTAAGAAATCTCGTATCGTTGATAGTAAAGGGGAAGTGTCTGGGCATGTTAGTCAGTTCCAAGTAGTGAAGAATAAGTTGGCTGCACCGTGGCGAAAAGCGAAAATAGACCTGATATATGGTGTAGGATACGATTTTTCAGGCGAGGTAGTAGATCTTGGGGTTGAGTTAGGATTGATAGGACAAGCTGGTGCCTGGTACAGGTATAATGATGGAAAATATAATGGAAAAGACAGTTTATCTGCTGCTTTTATTGAAGATCAGGGCATGTATATAGAACTTAGGGCAAAAGTAAGATCAACGTTGGGGCTAGCAGATGAGTAAACTCTCAGACGAGGTTTATGATAAATTCAAGGAGTGGTACCCACATTTTACTATTAGAAAAGAGCATTATGTGAACTACAAAGGTAGTAGATTATTCTTTGATTTTTTCATAAAGGAACTTAACTTACTGATAGAATGTCAAGGGCAGCAACACTATGAGTTTAACAAGCATTTTCACGGGGATAAACAATCGTTTATAGATTCAAAGAATCGAGATAACTTGAAGATAGGATATGCAGAGGAAAACCGGATGGCTTTTATGTCTATAAGATATGACGATAAAATAGACTACGAGTTGATGCAAAGTAGTATGATGAAAGCAATATTAGAGGTGAAAGTATTATGAAATTAAAAGGAGACAGTACCCATTTTAGTTGTGAAGGGTGTGGCAAAATAAGATTAGTCGAAGAAGGTCATATAACTAAAGTAGCGTTTAGTTTATGTAACATTAATACACAGGATAAATTCTCACAGAGACCATTTTGGGTTATGTTATGTGCTAAATGCTTTGAATGTAAAGAAGAGGAAAAGAAAGATGACATCGATAATAATACCAAATAAAAAAGATCCGCACGACGTAGATGCGGAGAAGGATTGTGCAGATTTTATACCACTAAATGATGGTACCATTAGGGGTGACAGAAAGTACTGCAGCCGGTCCTTTGAGTGTAAACAAATAGGTATGTTGGGTCAGTGGGTAGAACTGGACAAGAATGGTGTTGTAATATCTAGAGATTATCTATGTACTGGTAAGTGCCCTATATTTCAAGAAAGAAGTGAGGATTCAAAAGCGACATAAATAAATTATTAAGGGAATAAATAATAATGAAAGATATATTAGAAAATATATTAGAAAGAAGTAAATTTGAAAATATTTTTGGTATTGATTTAGCTGCCCCACAGAATGTTATTTTTAGTAGCATGTTAAATTTGAATTATGCATTGTTTAGAGTACCTCGTGGAGGCGGTAAAGATCTTTTATTGGCTATGTATGCAATGCTATACGCAGCATCAGAAGCAGGAAGCCGTGTTTTAATAACTACACCTACTGTCAGACAATCTAAAATAACTTTTAGTTTATTATCTGCTGTCATTAGTGCAGCCAGCAATAAGTATTTTCAAGACGCGGTATTCGAACCACATATTAGTTCTAATACGTGTTTTTTACAATTTAAAAATGGCTCAAGGATTGATGCAGGAACTAAATGTGATACTGATATTGACGTTGTGCTTGTGAATGAGGCCAGTAGTATGCCTGGAGAACAGTTGTCAAAATTGATAATTGGTGTAGAAAACGGTGATTTAAAAAAGGTTTTTTTAATGTCTACTGGTTATTATGATTATAACTATATGAATAAAATAGAGGCACACGAATGTTTTTCTACGTATGCTTTTGGTTATAAATCTTTTCCTTCGGGATTTTATGATCCAGAAAATATAAATGAGGCTAAAAAGATAATGTCAGCAGCCGAGTTTGATATGGAATACAATGCTAAAGTAAGAAAAGAAAAAGAGGATGACAATCGACATAGGAGTTTATTATGATGATAATTTTTGATGACTTCGATGAAAAAACTTATTTTTGGATGTTTATGGCAAAAAGACTTAATCAGAAGTTGGCTGATGTATCGGAAGAACTTGCTGTGCAACCTACCATATTTATAGAATCGGAATGGCTTGAAGATATAGTAGCGGAGTATGGTAAATAAAATGACTATAGAAGACGCACTAAATAAACGAGCAGAAGAACTAATGGTGTATAAGATGCCTAAGAATGTACCTCTTATGGACGAGATATTTGAATTTGATCCAAGGAATTTGGAGGCGACTTCTTCTGTGAATATCAGTAAATATACTATAGGTCTTGCACAGTTTCTAATTTTTTTCTCGTCGCAAATAAATAAGACCAAGGTATCATTGATGCAGAAGAACAGGGTGATAGACACTTATGTAAACAAGTCCCCTCTTAAGGGTAAAACTAAGGCAGAAACTCGTCAAAAGGTTATAGACTACCATGAAGAACTTCAGGCAATAGAGACTGGTGTAGAGATGCTTGAGGCAGAGATACGAATGACAGACGGGTTAGAGAAATACTACACAGAACTTATCAATTCATTTAAGAGAGAGTTAACACGTAGAGAGTTCGAGATGAAATTTAGTAGAGATGAAAGGAGACTATAGTGAGCGAATTATCAAAAGAAATGTTTTGCCAAGCTAACCACGAGCGTGTATTGCTTGCGTATTGTTTTGATTCACTTGACAACTACTATGTCATTGCGTCAGCGGTTGGATCCAAGGACTTTTTACTGCCAGATCACGAGATGATTTGGTTGATTATGTGTACATTAGTGAAGCGTAGAGTAGTAAAAATAGATGGTGAGTTGGTAGTGACTGAGGCAGACCACAACGGGGTGCTGCAAAAAATCGGCGGGTATGAGTACATCAGATCCATTCTAAATATGGGAGTACCTACTGAGAATATACAATATTACATAGATATAGTGCTAAATAGTAGTACTAAGTACCAACTACATCAAGCACTGAGTAGGAATATATCATCCACCGAAGTACATGCCAGGAACGAAGACATCACTGCTACTGATATGATAGGTACAGCGAGTAACGACGTTATGCAGTTGTCTATTACGTCCAAGGCAGTGAGGGAGGCTACTAATCTGGCGGATGGTATCGATGAGTATATAGAAGAACGTAGACTTCATCCAGTAGAATACTGTGGTATTAGTACTGGATTTGATATATTAGACAGACAGATAGATGGGCTGGTGCCAGGTACATTGCATGTAATATGTGCCCGTCCTAAGCATGGTAAGAGTACGTTTCTGTCCGCAATAGGCAAGCATGTGGCATATAATCTGGATAAACCAGTGCTATATGTGGACACAGAGATGCCTTTTGACCAGTGGCGGTCAAGGATTATTGCTATGCTGGCAGCGGTCAAGGAACGAGTAGTCAAGCACGGTGGATACACAGATGAACAGTATGAAAGGATATGTAAAGCGTCTGAAATCATCAAAAAAGGTAAGTATTTTCATGAGTATATGCCCGGGTATTCAGTGGACAAATTAGCTGCTCTCTACAAGAAGTACAAGCACGTAGAGGATATTGGATTAGCTATATTTGACTACATAAAAGAGCCGCCCGGCGGGGATAAAACTCGGAAAGAGTATCAGGTACTTGGGGATGTTACTACTGCGCTGAAAGATCTTGCAGGTGAGTTGAACATACCCGTACTGTGTGCCAATCAGATAAATAGACAACAGGACATCGCAGATAGCGACAGGATATTGAGATATGCTGATGTATTGGCATTTTTCCAACCGAAAACTCCCGAGGAAATAGAAAAGATACACCCATTTGAGAGAGAATATGGTATGTATAAGCTGGTTATTAGGGACAGTAGGAGGGGTGGAGTAACTCCTGAGGAAGGGATAGGATACACATTTATAAAGACAATGCTACACATAAGTGAGTCTCCTAAGCAGTTGATAGATTATGACAGTCCAGAACACGGAAAGGATGACAAGGATGACGAATCTTTCTAAGGAAGATCGCAGAAATCAAATAAGCCGAGTGAAAGAGGCTATAGATGCTGATCAGTTGTTAAGAGCGCTCGGATTTGATATAAGCAGGAACACCGCTGATGAGGTCAGAGCGCCTTGTAAAGTTCACGGCGGGGATAACAAAACCTCATTCCGTATGAGTAAGCAAACCAAGAACTGGCTATGCTTTTCCCATGGATGTCATGAAAATGTAGGGTATGATGTAATAAGTCTGGTAAGACATGTGTTAGGATTGTCCTTCCCCGACGCTATGAAATATTTGGAAAGTATCAGCGGGGTAAATATTCACGACGAGGCTGCTTACGTAGAATACAAGCGCCAAAAAGACAAAAGAGTATTTATGGATAGAATGCAGGATAACAAACAGGTGCCCTCAGCACTGGTTAGTGAGGAATACTTGAAGAGTTTTAGGAAATTCCGGTCCATCTACTTTGAGGATAAGGGGTTTTCATCGTCTCTACTGGATGAGTTTGAGGTAGGTGGGGGGTATGTAGACAAGTATGGGTTTCAACGAGATGTGATACCAATACGGGACTCTGAGGGGGTATTAAGAGCATATAGTTGCCGAGATACTACTGGGAAAGCGGACTACGACTACAAATACCTACTGACGAAGGGGTTTGATAAGGATAAAGTCCTGTATAACCTATATAGAGCCAAACAATATATGGGTGAGAAGAGAATACTCATAATAGTAGAGGGGTTCAAGGCGATGTGGAACTGTCATAGGGCAGGATATAAGAATACGGTGGCGTGTATGGGTAGTAGAATAACTACTGGTCAGCAAAACCTACTGTATAGTAATGCTTTTACTATTATATTACTATTAGACGGCGATGACCCGGGAATGCTCGGGACTGCAAAAGCCGTCAAAGATATGAGGGGTAAAATAAATATTGTACCTAAGTTTTTTCCATATTCAGACAAGGATCCTGGAGATGTGAGTACAGAGGAACTAAAAACGATTATAGGAGGAAGTAATGGCTGAAATCGTGGAAGTTAATGGTGAAAAAAAAGATAAAAATAGGAACTGTTAAAGTCAAAATTAATGGGGCAGATTTTACCGAACTAAATCAGTATCAAGACGACACACTACAAAGTATTGAAGAAGCGGCTTTTAAGCGAGCATATGATGGAGATTTGGATATATTGGAAAAGATTACCGACGTACAAACCATTATAGATGTAATTATAGATATTTAAAGGAGGAAGTAATGGCTAAGGACAAAGTACAAGTTGATACAGAATCGGAAGGTTTTACGGATGCAGTGGGTACTCCTACAGCGATGCTATTACCTGCCAGAAATTACAAGTTCAGAGTATTTGATGACAACTATAGTATAACTGTACCGAGAAAAGGGGTATATGCTGAGTTGGATGAGTTGTTCAATGAGGATGATGGGGAGTTTAATCTATTAGAATACAATAAGGAGGATAGATCACATGTATTGTATATACCAGCACTATCCAAGATACTATTTGCGACAGCACAGTACCCAGACCTCAAAGATAACCAGGCATTCACACCTATTGCTATAATATTTAGGCGCAATGAGGTAGAGATCGTGGGAAATATTATTGAAATGGTACAGAAGGAGAATTAAAATGAAATGCATTGAGTGTAACGAAGATCTCGTAGCTTGTACGCAAGGGTCAGCCCAAACATTGGTTGGGTATAGTTCACCGCCGGGGCATGATCACGACGATAATTGTGTAAAAAAAGAATATTGGTGCAAGAATGATCATATACAGGTATTATCCAAGCAGCGGAGGTGTTCCAATCCAGATTGTGCTTGGGTGGGCAAGGACGAATGTTTTTGCCATAAAGGAAAAAAAGTAGATGAATGGCCGCAGGTGAGTGAAACACGCTCGGCGTGGTGGGAAAGGAGGGGGAATTAAAATGTTTGAAGATATTATTGGGGTTGAAACAGAAGAAAAAGATCCAGATAAACCATATCTTGTTAGGGTTAGTCAAACATATTCGTCATGGAATGCTATGGAGCATTTTATCAGAGGCGATCTTATTGCTAGAGGGTTTGAAAAAGCATTGGCCTCTATTGGTATTGAAATGGCTATAGATTTCAAACTAATGGATAAGCGTAAAGGTGAGAAATCGCCCAGGTGGTATTTTAGTTTAAGATTAGAAGACTACGAGGAGGATTAAAATGTTTGAAGATATTGTTCGTGAGGATAGGGAAGAAGAAATAAAGGTTGAAACTTATAAAGTAGATGGAGAACCGCGCCTAAAGTTGGATATTAAAATAGGTGATCATACAGAATCACTAATCATAATAGGGGAAGAATATTTAAAACGAATATATATTGCTATAAAATGTATTCTTATGGAGGAATTAAAATGAAATGCCCAGAATGTAAACAAGACGAAGCATATATTATGCATGAAGACCCTATACAATGCGCAGACTGTGCTTGTATTATGGATATAGGGTACTGTGTTTGCACAGAGTGTGGCTATACTTTTAGGACTAATAATGGTAAGTTTATGGATGGAGTATCTATTGATGATGCGTTAGATGAGGTGCTGGCAGGACTTAAAGAATCGCAGGGAGAAATGTGTGGTCTACTTAACGTATCTATGATGGATTTAATACACAACTGCATAAAGTGTGGCGAACCGGCGGGGTATGAGAAAAATAGCCATGTGTATGGGTGTGGTGTGTGTGGATTTGAGTGGGAGATACTAAGTAATGAGTAAGATACTATCATTTGATGTGTCATCGGTTTCAACCGGGTGGGCATTCCTGTTCAATGGGAAGTTGCAGTCATTTGGTACTATTACTCCCCATTCTACTTTTATGATGCAAGAAAAGCTATACTATTTTAGGAACGAAGTGGTATCTTTATTGAAGATACTTGAACCAGATTATGCGGTAATAGAACAGACTTATCTAAAAAATGTGAAAACATTGAAGGTATTGATGCAGTTCATAGGGGTGATAAACTTAGAGTGTTTTTTTGAAATAGGTCAGGAGCCCGTGTTTGTTAGTCCTTTGACAGTAAGGAGTCATTTTGAACTGAAAGATAAAGAAGATGTATTTAAATACGTAAAAAATAAATACAAGGTAAAATTAAAAAAATACGATTTTGAAACTGGTAATGATATAACCGATGCGATACTTCAAGCATTGTATTGGGATGATGTATTAAAGGAGAAGGATGATGCCGATTAAAAAAACTATAAAGATGTCCGCAACACGTATGGGTACTTACTTACGATGTAAATGGCAATATTATTGTAACTATGTGCTGAGATTACCAAAGAAAGGCAATGTATCGTTTAAACTTGGTATAGCAGTGCACGACTCATTAGCATTAGCGGGGGAGATTTGGAAGAGGCACGAACAGTTTACTGCAGAAGATATAGAGAGGATTAGAGACTTATATAACAAGACAGCAGCTCAGGAAGGCATAGCAGATACGTCCATATACCATGATGGTCTACAAATGGTTTTGGCGCGGGTAAATAACTTTGCTAACGGTGAGATACTAACAGTTGAAGACAGGTTTCAGGTGTCTACTGATGAGGGAGTAGTACTAATAGGTGCTATGGATAAGGTAGAAGCGTTGAGTGAAGATACAATACTTGTCACTGACTACAAGACGTCTAAATACTTTGAGACGACGGCAGAATTGAAGTCAGACATTCAGTTGTCCGTGTATGACGCAGTAGCGCACATCAAATACCCAGACTACAAAAGAATTATATTGTCTTTGGATTATTTGAGAGGCGATCCAGTATACACCTACCGGACGGATGAAGAACGTAGAGAGTTCTTGGACTATATGCTGGCTATTTATGCGGAGATGCTAAAACTCAAGAAGGAAGACTGTAAGCCGATGTTGAATGATATGTGTCCGTGGTGTGATTTTTCTGATAATTGTACCTCATATCAAGAAGCACTGTCAGGAGCAAGTTTTATAAAAAAAAATCCCGACGAGTACAACGACGAAGAACTGGTAAAAGATTATCTCGATGTAAAAAGTAAGAAGAGAATATTAGATACCAGAGAACGTCAGTTGAAGGTGTATATATTAGAAAAAATAAAGACAGATGAGCAAGATCTGGTAGGTCAGGGCAAGCAACTATATATCAGACAGAACGGTAAGGTGGCGTACGATGTACAGACTGTATTCGACAATGTGCCTGCTGCTGATTTTTTGAAAATGGTTTCAATGTCCAAGAAACAAGTAGACGATTATCTAATGAAACACCCGATACATAAGGCTAAGATTATGGAAGCATCGAGAAAGAATTACACTTCGCCATTTTTGGCTTATAAAACTATTAAGAAATAAAGGAGAGATGGGATTATGTCTAAGAGTAAGGGTAATAAGAAGAAAACAACCAGGTCTGTGCGTCCGCACATGGTACAGAATACCAACAAGATTAAGGTGTTGGCATACTGTGATTCCCCTACGTGTGCTACTGGATTTGGTACGGTGAGCAGGAATATATTTGAAGGACTACATAATACTGGTAGGTACGAGATCAATGTGCTGGGTATTAACTATTGGGGAGACCCACATAATCTGCCGTACAGGATTTGGCCGACGGGTACGAACCAGCAGAGAGACCCTTATGGTAGACAGAAGGTATTGAGTCAGATTCCACAGATGCCTTTTGATCTGTTGTTCTTTCTACAGGATAGTTTTATTATGGAGTTTATACCTAAATTAATACCACACTTGAAGAAGACCAAGCAGGAACCGTTCAAATCTATTTTGTACTATCCTATTGATTCTGTATTGAAAAAAGGTTGGGGCAAGAATATTGATCCAGCTGATCATTTGGTTGCGTATTCTGAGTTTGGTAGGCAGGAGAGTTTGAAGGCTCTGCCTCATAGGGAAGACATTCAGGTAGTGCCTCATGGTGTAGATCCGAGAGAGTATTTTCCACTGCCTGCGGACAAGATAAAAGAGTTTAGAGCTCAATACTTTGGTCAGTACAAGGATCATTTTATTATCACTAATGTCAACAGAAATCAGCAGAGAAAGGACATTCCACGTACTATTATGGCATTCAGGGAGTTCAGGAAACAAGTGCCTGACTCATTGTTATATTTGCATATGGCAATGAAAGATCAAGGGTGGGACTTACAGGCAGTATGTACTGAGATGGGTATGGATATTAGTAAGGATGTTATTTTTCCGAAGAATTTTGGTCCTAACCAAGGATATCCACGAGAGGTGTTGAACTTGTTGTATAATTCAAGTGATGTGGTTATGAGTACTACTCTTGGAGAGGGGTTTGGTCTTGCCTGGATGGAAGCTATGTCCGCCAATGTACCTATTATTATGCCTGATAACACTATGTTGCCTGAGTACATCACTGAGGAGACTGGTTGGTTGGTTAAGAGTGGTAATACTCCGAGTTTGTGGACTGTTATTCAGAATGACAATGAAGTTATGCGCCCGTTGACTGATACTGATGACCTGGTAAGAATTCTGGTGGACATATATAATAATAGAGACGAAGCTAAACGTAGATCTGAGAATGCGTATAAATGGATCACTACTCAAATGGACTGGCAGAAGAATATAGCACCTATGTGGATCAAAATATTTGATAAGGCGTATCAGGAAACACAACAGACAGGTCAGGATGTTGCTGATGTGTTAGGTCAAATAGGTAAAGCAAAGAAGTCAGCGCCTAAAACTATTGAATCAGAGGAGTTTTAAGATGGAAATCAAAGGAATAAAATACGTAGCGCCTGTGTTTGATGCATCAGGATATGCACAGGCTTCACGAGGATATATTTTAGCGCTCCATAATCTTGGTATACCTATAACAGTCAGAACCATTTCGTTTGAACAAGATGCAGTGGAGCTTGGTAGAGATGGCACTATTCTACGAAGCCTTGTAAATAAGGATATTGATTATAATATAGTACTAACTCATCTAACACCTGAGCACTGGTCGACTACTCATGAGGCTGGTAAATTCAATGTGGGGTACTGTGTATGGGAGACAGACAAGCTGCATAAGGACTGGCCTGGGTATATAAATGAGAACTCAGAGGGCTGTATGGTATCGTGTGACTGGAGTGTAGAAGTGTATAAAAAGTCTGGCGTAACCGTGCCAGTTTTTTCAGTACCTCATGGAATAAACATGGGTGAGTATACTGACATTGATCCGTACTCAGTGCAGGGGGTGAAGGAAGATGCTTATAAATTCTACGCTGTCTTTCAGTTTATAGAAAGAAAGCATCCAATGGCTGTTATAAAGGCTTACTGGCACGCTTTTCAAGATCGTGAAAATGTTGCTCTTATATTGAAGACATATCGCATGGGTTTTTCACAGCAGGAGAAAGATTCGATAAGAGAGACTTTGAAGCGTATGAAACAGATTATGCCTATGGATAATTATCCGCCCATCTATTTAGTAGGAGATATGCTCAGTAGAGATGAGATATTAGGTTTACATAAATTTGGTGATTGTCTTATTAGTCTCGACCGTGGTGAAGGTTTTGGTCTTGTTCCTTTTGAGGCTGGTGCTACTGGTAATCCTATCGTAGTTACCGGTTACGGCGGGGTGACAGAGTACGCTAAGCCAGAACATAGTTATTTAACTAATTATACTTTGACTCCTGTGTTTGGTATGCCTCAGTCGCCGTGGTATAGAGGTGATCAGATGTGGGCTGAACCAGATCTTGGTAACGCTATAAACCTACTTAGACAGGTGTATAGAAATCAATCTGAGGCTGCTAACAAGGGCAGAATGTTGAAAGATTATATAGCTAGTAATTTAAGTTGGGATCAAATGGGTTTGAGAATGATGGAGGTTATTAAATCGCTATGAGTAAAAATGTAATATTGAGAGTAGCCTGGAATAGAGCTGAGATGCTGCAAGTAACAATAGAACATGAAATTGCAGCTCGTGAGTACTATAAGTTCCCTGATGAATTCGTAACTCTATTCGTATTGGATCATGGATATACTAGTGATGTGATGAACGTGATAAAGGAATATCCTTATGAATATAAAATAGTCAATAGGGATTCTCATCAAGGGCTTACGAAAAATATTTTGCTGGGTATGCACGAAGCCTTTAACATGACGGATGATTACGTTATTTATATAGAGGACGATATCGCTGTGCATAAGAGTTATTTTCAGTATTTAGACACCTTAATGGGTATGGATTGTGGTAAAGTAAGCGTATATTCTGCGTATACACCTACTAATGGGGACGATATTAATGAAGTATATAGAACCCATAGATATGCAGCTTGGGCGTCGGTTATTTTGAAGGATTTTTACAAGGACTATATACAACCATGTATAAACCCTATATACTATCAGAACTATGGTAGTAGGTCGCGGTTTATAGTAGCTCTTGGTAGCCAATACCAAGAACATTGGGGCCCAGAGGGGTATAAATATGGCACAAAGGGAGACCAGCATAACGAACAAGCTGGTTTGATCAATAGACTGGTAGATGTGGTTATGATAGAAGAAGATAAACATGTCATTATGCCACGAGTTAATCGTCAGACACACATAGGATTTTATGGTAAGAACAGGCCTGGTAAGTTAGAAGGTAATAGTTTTGAGGCGCGGTTAGAAAATTTACGAGGTATTGTGGAGAACAATGCGTTCTATGAGAAAACTGCTGCTAAGCAATATAATGACTACACAATAGTGCCGCCTGAGTTGGATGACTGGGACGGCACTTTGTATTTATCAGACGACGTTGTACATTGGGGTAAATAATGAAGCGAATACTTTTCATGACGGCAGAAGGAGTCGGGAATGTTATAGAAAATATTCCTGCTATACGGACTATAAAAGAGGTCTTAGGCTTCGAAATCGACGTCTGGCATGCATTTGGCAACTATCCTATACCTCATATAACCCCATATGCTAGTAAGTGGTTCAGTGGTGGTGAAATTAGGTATATTAATCCAAGAGATTACGTAGGGAAAGTTTCTACTTTCTGGACTAGGAACCATGTAAATGTAGGCCCGTTGGATCAGATTCCGTTGTTAGCTATGTCTGATTCTGTGAGACCTGATAGGTCTGAGGTGGATACATATATGGATCTGGCCCGTAAGCTTGGTGCCAAAGAAAAAGATCTATTATGGAGTGGTAAGTGTAACCATACACCCCTTACAGAGGGATATGATTTAGTTATACACGATGGATATAATAAGAAAGGTGCTGTATCTGATAGCTGGAGGCTGAAAAGTTATCCTTACTATAGAGAGGTAGTGAAATTACTACCTGATTTATCTATTTGTTCTGTTGGTAGTCAAGAAGAATATATAGAATGGACTATTGATAGAACAGGTTTGAATCTATTATCTACTGGAGGCATCATACATAATAGTGGACTATTTCTTGGTAATGATAGTGGCTTATACCACTATGCTAATGGTCTTGGTACAAAAAATATAGTTATATTTACCTATACCTCTACCATGAAGAACTATAATAAGAGATTTCATATACATAGTAGGATTTTACAGAACGATAAGTTAGATTGTTTGTCGTGTCAGAATACTCCGCGCTTTAAAACTTGTACAAGTAGAGAGTGTAGAGAGATAGCCCCAGAGATAGTGGCTAAGGCCGTGATGGAGGAACTAAGTGGACATATCGTTTAGTAAACAACTAAATTCGAAATATTTTCATAATAGAAAGAATGGATTTTTTATAGAAGCAGGAGCATATGATGGTGTAGCTCATTCTATTTGTAAATGGTTTGAAGATACGCTGGGCTGGAAGGGTATTAATATAGAGCCACACCCCCGACTGTTTGATCATTTGGTGAGAAACAGACCTAACAGTGTTAATTTAAACTATGCCCTGTCTAATAAATCTGGGTATACTGAATTAGTAGATCCAAAACAATTTAGAGGACATGCCACTATAGATGAGGATAAAAAACATAGATTTATTGATAATGCTACTGTGTATAAGGTAGAAACAAAGACATATGTGGAGATGGTAGAAGAGAATGGTATCAGTGAGGTAGATTTATTTGTACTTGATGTAGAAGGGCATGAACTGGGCGTGATTGGAGGAATGGTAGAGTCTAGTGTATTACCGATAGTTATTGCGGCGGAAACTAATAAAACTAACAAAGATGATATGCTTAAGTTGTTGGAACCATTGTTTTATAAGTTGGACTATAGTGGTAGAGCTGATTCATATTTTGTGAGGAGTGCGTAATGGATAAGTGTTTAGGGTTTGGTGGATTAGGGGATTGTTTTATAGTTATTTTGAAACTGCTTGAATACAATAAGCCTTTTGTTTACACTCATATAGATACTAGTGCCAGTAGACTTAAATTGTCCATGCAGTTATTAGATTTTTTTGGTATACGACATGATTGTATAGTTGTGTCTGATTTAAGGGACTGGTGGTATAATAATAATGGTAAGTATAACAAATGCTTTAATGTGTTTTCTAAGGGTTATATACACATACCTCATAGACCGTACCACTGGCAACCATGTATAGATGAGGGGTATCACAATCCATTCACTGAAAATACAGAACAGAAGTCCGATTTTGTTGCGGTGCAGGTACATTCTGGCGGCAGTAGAAATTATAAGGAAAAGCCAGTAGTTGAATATGTAATGGATAATTATTATGAAAATCAAATATTATGGTTTGGCACTGATAAGAACTTTGAATCTGAATATGGTATTAATTATTGTGGTAAGCTAGATTTTATTCTCGCGTTAGAAAAAATTGCTCAATGTAAATACTTTGTTGGATTTCCTAGTGTGCTGTTTTACTGGGCTCTATGGCACAACATGTTATGCTATTTGTTTACTGATCATCAAGATCGTAACGATTTAAGAATTCATGATGAGTGGAAAAAACTAATAATATATGATAAATAAGGGGTAGAGATGAAATTTTTAATGCTAAGAGGGCAGGTGCCTCAGGATAGAAATCCACAAGAAATAGTATTTGACAAGCTTGAGAAGGTCGATGACATGTGGACGCATTTATTTGTTAGTTTATTACAGGAAGAAGATCAAGGAGAGTTGTGGTATTGGAATGGTAATAGATCCAAACAATTTACTCCGAACTTTATTGAGAGATGGGTTCCATCATTTAGTACATACAGGAGTAGATTTAATCCTGATGTAATTTTTTGTAGAGGTGGATTTACGGAGTATCATACTGTACTAAAAAGATACCCGAGGGCTATAAAGATATACTATGGTGCTGGTAGAAGATTCTTACCTCAACCAGGATTTCATGCGTATGATATTATATTACAGGATTCACCTGAGCAAGTAAAGATATGTAAGAGTAGATTTGCATTGCCGCTGACTACTTTATTTATAAAGCCGGCGGCTGATAATTTATTTTATCCTATGCCGGAAGTCGAGAAGGAGTATGATGTATGCTTTCCAGCTAATGGTGCTCAGCCTTTTAAGGGCCATAATTTTGTATATAGTACAGTACCAAAAGATATAAAGTTATTGAATTTAGGCAATAATCCACGACATTTTAAATACCCTGACAATGTTACTTCCTATAGAGTACTAAGACCAGAGATGGCTGCACATATTGCTAAGTGTAAGGTGGGTATAGTAGCTGTGAAGAGTGATATAGACTCTTGCCCAAGAGTAATTCCTGAGATGTTGGCGTGTGGCATACCTATAGTTGTATTGGATGGGGTAAGGTTCTGGAGTGATAAGTATATTGAAAGCGTGCTTAGTTCAAGGAGTAAACTTGCTTCAGGTGAGTTGGTGCTTGCATCCAATTTTTGGCTCATGGTTAGGCATGTGTTAGCTAATTTAGATGACTATAGTCCCAGAAAATATTATGAAGAGAACTTATCTCTTGACCACGCTGGTAAATTTCTAAGGGAGAAAATAGAGGAAGTCTTATGAAAAATTATTGGCAAAAGAAATTTAATTTCAAGGCATATAAACAAGCCCAAGAAAAACTAAATAGGCAAAAAATTAAGACGGTGTGGATAAAAGAGTTTGAAATAGAGATGATGGCTAAATATTTGAAAAAATATAATTCAGATATTAAGTTTGGAATTTGTCACGGCGCCAGAAATGGATTTGAAGTAAAAATGTTTAGGAAATATTTAAAGATTAATGTTATTGGTACTGATATTTCTAAAACAGCAACTAAATTTGATAATATGATTCAATGGGATATGCACGAAGTAAAGAATGAGTGGGTTGGAAGTGTGGATTTTATATATTCAAATTCTTTTGATCATACATATGATATAGATATATGTCTTAAAAAATGGCTTAGTTGTTTAAATGATAAAGGTGTATTATTACTTCATTTTGGTTATTTTGGTAAGAGGAAATCAGTTACACTAGGTGATTGTTTTTTTGCTTCAGAATCTGAGTATAGAGCTATAGTATCTAGTCATAGTAAATTAATAGATATTATAGAAATAGAAGTCCCTAAAGTTGTATGGGTAGTAGGTAAGAAGGAGGTATAAATGAAACGTTTAGTACTTCACAAAGGTAACTGTGGTAAAAAAGATCCAGGCCCAAGGCTTGATATAGAGTTTGAAACCTTTCAAAATCTTTCTAATTGGCCTTCGTCTTTAGCCTATTCTTTAAAAAGATATTTTGATGAGGTTATATATGTAATTTCTGTACCTGATCCGAATAATGCAAGGTCACCGGTTGTTGAGCATGGTATTAGTTATGAGGTGGTGTCTAAAAAAGATCTTAAGAATAAGATGAATGATTGTGATGTTTTTTTTAATCGTGCTGCAGCGGTTATGCCGCCGGAGAAACCTATAGCTATATATTATGCGTCTAACTCAACTGTACAGCCAAAAATACGTTCTAATAACTGGAATGCTGTACTAACTACTGGGGGAGCATGTGGTAAGGTAAATAATAATACGTATTCATGGGTAAAAGGAGACAATCCTAATTTTTGGATGCCTGATGAGGATGAGTTATGTGAAAAAGAGTTTGATTTTGCGGTAGTGGGGAGACGTGGAAAAGACATACGATGTGCTATAGAACTGGCTAAAAAATATCCTAAAATGAAAATAGCATCAGTTGGATGGGGTGGGGGGTATAATACTAAAGAAAGAAAATTTGAAATGCCGCCAAAACCAATATTTAATTTACCAAACATCACTGAATTTGGAAGGATGTTAAGTCACATAGGAGTAAGAGACATACTAAGACGTTCAAAGGTTGGTATAGCTATTACTGTGTTTGGCCAAGAAGGATTTCCTATGCAGACGCAGATGGAGTATTCACTGACAGGCCTGCATTTTGTATACGACAGCTCTATGTCACAAGACGGTCACTATGTAAATGATATTACAGGTTCCCCAGTTTCAAAGTCTGACCATGTTTTGGAAAACTGGAGAACTTTAGGTCAAGAATCAAGAGAATATGCAATAAAGAACTTTTCAGCGGGTGTCTCTGCTGATTGCTTAATGAAAATTATAGGGGAAGCGCGATGAAATCAGAGTTTATATTTGATGAGAGTATAGTATGTCCTGATGATCCTACTGCTACTGCGGAACGGATAGAACAGTATAAAGAGTACTATAAGATAAAATATGAGATGTGTAAGAAGCAAAACCCTAAACTAATAGCTGAGATAGGCGTACGTGCAGGATACTCTGCATGGACATTTCTACAAGCTTGTCCAGATGCAAAATACATAGGGTTTGATGCGAACAATGGTACGCATGGCGGAGCTGGTGGTGAGGATGGAAAATTTTTCGAGTGGACTAAAACAATTCTTGTAGGGTATGACTACGATCTGATAGAGATGGATACCCAGAAAACAAGGGACCTTGGTATACACGGAGTAGACCTCTTCCATGTAGATGGAGACCACACAATAGAGGGAGTTCAGCACGATTTGGATCTCGCATTTGACACGTTGAGCAATGATGGGTTGCTGGTGGTAGATGACATCACTTACTTAGAAACTGTTAGAGAGGGTGTGGGTAGGTGGCTGAAACGAATGAACTTTGAAGCAGTATCCGAATTTCTACCATCATTGAGAGGTGAGATGCTGATAAGGAAACGACGATGAATATAGCATTTAATATGACGCAGTGCGGGCTGGCTAACAATGGAGGCACAAGAACCATTTTACTATGTGCTAAGGCATTAGAGGAGTTGGGACATAGATGTGATGTTGTTGGGGTGTCTAATAGGTTTACGTGGTTCGAGCACAAGCCCATAATTTCTTATGTGCCAGGTGATTTAGACGTACTTATTGCTACGGCTTGCGCTACTGTAGTAGATACTTTACATGCCAATGCGCCTAAAAAGGCTTGGTATATAAGAGCACATGAGGATTGGGCTATGAATGAAGGCCAGTTGAGAGAATTGTATAATTCTGGTATAGTGAATATTGTTAACTCCAAGGGATTGCAACAATTATTGGCTGTACATGGTGCAGACTCTAAAGTTATTTATCAGGGCATAGACTTTGGTTGGTGGGAGAATAGAGAACTACGGCCTAAAAATAAAATTAGAATAGGTGCTCTATATACTACTCAGGCTCGAAAGAGGTGGAAAGATTTTATTAAACTATCAGATCTGCTTGGTACAGAGGACTATGAGTATGTGGCTATGGGCCCATCAAAACCGAAGGAAGATTTTCTTATTGATTTTAAACATCATGCAACAGTGGAAGAGCTGAACAATCTTTATAGTTCATGTCATATATGGTTTGCGCCTACTGACAACGAAGGACTGCACAATGTACCTATGGAGGCAGCTCTATGTGGGTGTCTTATTGTGTGTGCTGATGAGCCTTTAAATGGTATGATATATGACTACGCTTTTAACGACAACACCGCTATGGTTTATGATAGGAAGGATATAGAACAGGCTGCTGAACTTATACGAAATCCTAACTGGGATTGTATAGAACGGATGTATAATTGTTTGGAATATAGTATAGGGTCAAGAGAAAGTAATATGGTAAAATTGGTAGAATATTTGGAGGAATTATAATGATAATCACAGCTTTAAACTATGATAAATTCTATTTTGAGCAGCTATTATCGATGCTGGCATCTATTAAGGCGAATTCCCCTAACGATGCGGCTTCAATTTTTCTGGTGAATTTTCCTTTAGCTGTAGAAAATAAATTGAATGAAGTATTTAGTGAGTTTGTATTTGAAAATAGAAATTTGGATGTTGGAAATAATGTAGCTGGTTTCATGGTATGTTATAGGTCTTTGGTCATTAAGGAGTGCCTTGAAAAATATAAAAAACCTGTAGCATGGTTTGATACTGATGTTATAGTTAGAAAAGATTTAGGATCTTTTTGGAAAGATGTAAATAATAATCAATTGAAAATAGTATACAGAGGGGATGATGTAGGCCCTAACATTAGGTTTCAAGCAGGAGTATTTGCGGTTGGTTATTCTGAGGCTACTATAAAATTTATTTCGGAGTGGAATAGTGTAGTACAGTCTAAACACGAGTGGTATGCCGATCAATTACATCTTTACTTAATCTATGTGAAATATTCTGACAGTGTAGAACTTATTAAAATGCCCAGAGTGTTTAATGATATAGGAGATTCAACTAGGGATGATGTATTTGATGCGGGATCCACTATATGGCATTGTAAAAAATCTCATTTTTACCATGAAAGATTCAGGAAAGAGTACTTAAAATACTTTGGGATGGTGAAGGAGGAGTTCGAATGAGTACTGTTGAGTTTACAGACGGGTTAAAAAACTATGAGTTAGAGTACTGGGATGCTCACAGGAATGAAGAGAACGATAGACCATTGGTAATGAGCTCCTTGTTCGAAGACTGTATTATAGATGGCCAGGTGGCTGCTGACATCGGGTGTGGGCCGTACTGTGGTATATTTAACGAACTAAAATTTACTACTATGTATGCAGTAGATCCATTGTGGACCGAATATGGTAATAAGGGCCTGATAAAAAAGCCTAATGGCGTAATTCTTATCGATGATTGTGCAGAAACTTTTGCACTGCCAGAAAAAGCTGATGTAATATTTTCTTTTAATGCACTTGATCATAGCGGTGACTTATCTAACAGCTTTCACAATATAATGGATAATTTACAAGGCAGTGGTACATTTTATTTCCATGTTCATCTGCGCACAAAGAAACAATTAAATGGTGGACATAGGATGGTGGTTCTCGAAGAAGATATTGATAACATACTTAAACCATATACGACTATCGATAAAAAAGTTTTATCCGAGTGCCCTCTGGATAAGAAAAACTATGTGTCGTATATTGCGGTGGTGAAGAAATGAGAAGTGCTATATGTTTATACGGAATTGTCGGCGGTACAGACGGTAAAGGCGGAGATGGAGATAATATACCCTTCGAGGAATGCTATGAGACATATAAAAAACATATTATAGATATTAACAATGCAGATATATTTATACATTCATGGTCTCTCGATGTACAAGATGAGATAGTGAATTTGTATAAGCCTAAGAAGTATCAGTTTGAAAAACAAATACAGTTTGTATATAATAGTAGAGCTAAATCTAAAAAGATTAGGCATAGGGAAATAGATCAAGGATTTAGATCTCTTAGTAAATGGTATAGCCTTAAACGATCAGTCGAGTTGAAAACAGAGTACGAATGTGAGAATAACTTTGAGTACGACTGGGTCATGCTTACACGGTTTGATACTTTATTCTTTACTGATTTAGATTTCTCAAAATGTG
>SDBV01001385.1_pt1 | contig 36528 bp, 54 predicted proteins | sample 2277081 | NCBI WGS metagenome assembly SDBV01 (sample SAMN10402039, study PRJNA504765) | marine sediment metagenome | isolation source: marine sediment core GS10_PC15, 223 cmbsf | place: Arctic Ocean: Southern Knipovich Ridge | collected 2010 | reverse complement strand
ATATATGACAGTACGACTGAGTGATCTCTACATACCAGAGATGTGGTCTGATATTCTTATAGCGAGGATCAGATGTGGTTGGTGTCAGGAGCCCTGGTCTTACGACCATTCGCTGTGTTGTATCCTTCGTTGTGGGGAGGAAGATGAATGAGGAGGAGCGACATACAAGACCAGTATACCCGTGTGTTCAGCAGATTTTACCGAGAGCGTATGAAGCTAACTCTGTTTGGTGTATGTTCCTGGTGTAAAGAGACCTGGACTGACACCCATGCGACGGAGTGTGTTATGATCTGTGGACACGAGGAACAGTGTGAGTGACCATGCAGAAGATGCTGAAACGTCTAGTGCCTGGCTGGTATTTCCAAGCCTTGATGTGGGGCAATAGAGTTCCTGAGGAGCAGATGCCTGACGACTGGGGGCCAGTATGTGAATGTTGTGGTTGGGTGATGGAGGAGGTCATGCCTGATATGACATGGTGTTCCAGGTGTCACTGGACTGACTATGGGCTACAGACACAGGCAGGGTTCGAGTATTGGTGGGAGAAGCACAGGGAGGTGTGTAAGTATGTTACAGATCAAACGGTTCAATGACACACGAACAGGAAGTGAAACTTTCCCAGCTCAGAAACATCTCAACAACTGGCTCAAACTTCAGAATGAGGAGGATATAGTAAAAGTTACTATCCAGGATAGCACCATCTGGGTGCTGTACAGAAGTGGAGAAAGAGATGACCAGTATTCCACACCTGAGAGGTGAGTGATGACCTGTAAGACCATAAGCGCCAAGGCTCGTGCTGAGCAGGACTACTGGCTCACCTATAACAAGGAAGAGCTTGCCTCAGAAGAACAACGCCTAGAGTTCCTGCGTTATGATTCTCACAGTGATTTCATCTCTGAGACCAATCCAATTCTTGTAGGGAAGAAATGGCATGGAAGGCAGGGTGAAGCGTACCGAGATTCCTACTTTAGCCTGGATGGAGGTTGGATTGGTGGCCTCCACCTCTACGACTACTATTTACATCGCAGCAGTGAGCGTGGTATCAAGTCTTTGCGTGAGTGGTTCGGAGAAGAAATAGTACAGCAGTGGAAAGATACCCACACACGGGAAGTTGCTAGAGGATGGATAAATCCTTACAGGGAAGGTGAGTGATGACAGAGATCACTGAACGTCGCCTCATCGGAGTCTCGATCTATCAGTGGACACCAGAATCGGTGGCCCTGTTAGAGGTACTACAGCCTAGCTTCGTACTTCTTGGTGAGATGGTCTGGGACCGTCTCGATGAGGTGGTGACTCTTTGTGGTCCTGGTGTGTGGATTATCCTGCGGGATACATACCAGGACCTGGGCGGTGACAACAAGGTCAATGCAGGCATCTTGGCCTATCCTGAGGAATGGGGACGAATGCTGGCACTCAGGATGCTGCTGTCTCCCTGGAGAATGCATCCCCATGTGTGGCTGTATGATGCTAATGAGGTGCCAATCAATACTCACGAACAGAGGGTGGCACTTAACAGGTTTACAGTAGCGTTCAACGCATGGGTTGAGGCTGGTGGTGCGAGACATATCAAGCTCAATCTAGGGTCGGGACAACCTGAAGGAACAGAAGAAGAGATTCTCCTGGCTATGGAAGACCTCCGTGAGGCGCATGATCTGTCAGGACTGAATGGAGCGCACTTGTATGAGCTCCTGGAGCATCGCGGTAAGTGGAGTAGTTTCAGGTACAGGCTATTTCCCTCTTGGTGGGACAGAAGCAGACATCTAGCTACTGAGATGGGCTTCGATAGTGACATATCAAGAGGGTGGCGTGCTCAGAACATGACTCCAGCCGAAGCAGCTGGTGTGATGCAAACTATAGCTGATGAGTGGGACAAGGATGGCCTGTTAGGAGGTATATGGTTCACAGGCCCACATCTGGATTCTAGGTGGGGCAGTTGGCAGGGAACACTAGAGATGTATGAGTACTGGGGCAGCATGAGTATGACCCCAGTGAGAGAGGGTGTCATGGTTTATGATCCGCACGTAGTGTGGGACAGGTGGATGAAGTCTCTTGGCGCTGAGGGGTATAATTCAGACACTGCTCTAGCCAAATTGAGGGAACAGTATCCTTGGTTAGGCATACCAATAGGTATGGAGTTCAAGGCAGGTCCGTACGTGTTCAGGTTCTTCACTGGTGGTGTGGGTTACTGGCACTCAATCACAGGAGCAGTTGAGGCTGTTAGAAGGTTCTCAGAACTCCCAAGCGTAAACCCCTCTGTGAGGGGACCAGTATTCAGTGAAACTGTAGACACTGAGAATTGGAGTACCGGACACGTACCACCAAGGTGGATTGTTGTTCACTCCTCTCGAGGAGATGCAGCCACACGGGCTATAGAGTATCGAGCTACGTTGGAATGGTTCCAGAATCCTTCCAGTCAGGCAAGTGCTCATACTGTTATTGGCTACCATATAGGTGAACACGCTCGTGTGGTGCCAGATGATAGGGTAGCCTGGGCTGCCAAGGAACACAACCCCTACTCGCTGAATGTCGAACTAGTGCAACCTCGACCAGATCAGCCGTTCAGTGACTGGCAGTACGACGAACTGAACAGATTGATCACCTACTGTAAATACAAGTATCCTACGATTGAACAGATACTAGGACACGACAAGACTCCTCATGGTATACGCACGGGGAAGACTGATCCAGGTTATATGTTCGATTGGAAGGGAATAAGGAGTTAGATATGCTTTCTGAGTATGATCGAAACCACATCAGTGACCTGGTATATGGGCACGGCAACTGGTTCTCTGCTCATCTCATCCGTCTGATAATAAAAGCTGATATGCAGGACAGAGCCAAACTCAAACAAGCCTATCCTGAACATGTTGAAGCAGTGGAAAAATGGCTGGCTACTGGAGAAGGATAAAGATGACTCCTGAACATCAGCGTTTTTGTGGTTGGAACTAGGACGGGCCGAAGTTCCGTTGGAGGTTAGAAGTTCCTCCAAAACATCTATAGTATATGGTTGGTGGAACTTTGGGCACTCGTGAGGAGGGGTTGACACAACCATCGCTTTGTGGTATGATAGTGGTAACTTGGAAGGGGGGGTCTCTCCAGATGGTTGATCTGACAATATTCACCCAATCCGACCTTGATAACGATGATGAGTTAGCTGACGAAAGTTATCTAACAATCCTGGATCAGGAAGGATTCATCTCAGTGGGAGCTAGTCATCTATTAGCGTCTGATCCAAAGGCAGGTAAGACTGAGCTGTTATTCCAGTCAGCTCAGTCTTGGCAAGGATACAGAGTATTATGGATGACTGAAGAATCTCGGAGAATGTGGCGTAGAAGACTGAAACGTCGTAGCTCCCACATAGGTAAAGTGCCACACATCACGTGGGATTATGCTACGGGGAAAGTGCTTGTGGACAGAAGTTACGCCATAAAGAGAATACTAGACGATAGCTACGATGTAATAATTATTGACACAGTCAGAAGCCTTCTTTCTCTAACTGACGAGAATGACAACTCAGCAGTTGCAGCGGCCATTGTACCTTACATCCAGGCTGCAGTCTCGTCTTCTAAGACACTTATCTTGGTTCACCACGAGAGAAAGGTGGCAGGCCAGTTTGGTCAAGGCATATCAGGAGCATCAGCCTTTGGTGGAATTGTTGATACTCTGTTGGAGTTGAAGAGAATGCCAGGATTTCCTGATTCCACTGCCAGGAAACTGGAGATTCTAGGCAGAGTCGATATTGTTGGTGAGATAACTTACTTCAGGATGCCAAGTGAAGAGTTCAAAGTCATGTCAGGACCAGGAGTACCGACACTTGAAGTAAGACTAGCAGTGGAACTAGATGGCTGGAAAACAACAGCCGAGATAGTTACTCTTCTGTCAGACCCAAAGCCGTCGGCTGAGCATATTCGCAAGACTCTCCTTGGTATGGCATACAAGAATGATGTTGAACGCGACCCCCCTGTTAGTGAGCAGAGTAGAGGTAAAACAGTGAAGTGGAGGAAAATATGAAAGGCAAGAAGGATGAAACCATATTTACCTGGCAGGATCTAGCTGACGACGAACCTCTAACCAAGGAGGAGAATGACCAGTTCGACCAAGCTGAACGGAAAGGTCAAGAGGAGTTGGACCAGATGGATAGACAGAGAGGAAGGAAGATACCTGATGGAGTACCAGACTTAGGGGGGAGTACATTTCCAGGAGGTCAGATGCCCAAAGTGGGAGCAACCTTTGCAGGCTTAGCCAGAACCCTGGACGAACACGGTGTAGTGGAAGCAGACAAAGTGCTGCGGACTCCCCAGGGAATGAAACCCATCCTGGCAAGAAGTTCCTATGTGGATGCTGAGGAGCTGGTGGAGATGATTCGTCTGGTGGTAGTAGAGGCATTGAAGGAAGCCCTGGAGAATCATACAAGGAGGGTCTAGGTGAGCTGATCACATAGTTGGTGGTGCAAGCAGTCCCTAATATGGAGGTAGATACAGTGGCAATTCCAGATTCATTCAGTGTCAATCCACAAAACCTGAGACAGGGGTTTGATATTCCTGTTACAGAGTTCGTGGGAGTCTTGAACAGCGTAGAGATGAGGAGTCAGGATTTTCCTGCTGCACGGGGTGGGACCAGAACTTCCTACTACTTCACGCTCAAATTCACGGACATAGAGGTCATAAAGTCCGATCCACCCTGGATATTTCCTATCGTGGATTTAGACCTGCCATACTCAGGTGGGATGGAACGGTCCCAGTTTGGTACACTGGCGAAAAGTTGGGGACAGTTCCTGACTGACGCAGAGCTAGCAAACATCATGGTCATGGGGAATTATCAGTTGCGTATGCATATGGTCAAGACTCCAGGACATGACTACGGTGAAGACTTCCAGGCTGATGTTGATCCTGATACAGGAGTGAAGCCTCACAGAATCATGGCGGCTTGGGAGTGTGTTAGCATCGTGGGCAAGGTCAAAGTTGGGGCCGACCCAGTGGACATCGAAACCGTGGTTCTTGCTCTCCTCGATGGGCTGACCTTGAGTCAGTTCAACAGCAAGGTGCTGGTCCTGCCAGAGGTGAAGGCCAATCCAGTGCTACAGAAGAAGATTATAGACCAGGTGTGGCTGGCTGAGCAGCAGGCAAGTGGTAAGGTGACGGTCAATGGTGAAGGAGTGTATGCAGTAGCCAAGTAGTGTAGTTGCTCTAAAGGAGTAAGCAGATGCCTATCATTGAGGAGCCTTCAGAAATAATCAGTTTGTCAAAGCTGCATGAGCAAGCTATAGAGCTGGTCAAACTAACACGTGAAAGCAACAGTGTGTGGAATACTCTTCTGAAGCTCAATACTCTAGCTGTGGAAGAGATTAGCCTTCCACCATCTTCGGGTGACATACTGACAATCATCTCTGAGTCGTTGGAAGAGGCACGTCGTAGTGTTCTCCAGCTCCTTGACAGAATGCAGGTTCGAATCTAGGTAAGCATAGCCAGGTGGTGGAAGAGAGACACCAAGCACGCGCCGACAGTGATCAGTAACGGGTGCCTTGCTGAGTTGTGAGAGATTCACAATACTTTCCAGGGAGAATGGCCCTGGGCCTGGCAAAATCAAAGGAGTAACATGACAATCACAAAGATCGATGCAGTGGAAGTGTTCGAGTACACGTACAGACGAATGATGAAGCTGAAGGAGATGGAATCGCATACAGCAGCTACTAAGGCCATGACAATTGTCCAGATGATCTATGGTGAGGTTCAGATACCCACTATCACATACAAAGGAATAATCCTGTCAACAACAAAGGGCAGTCATGGAAATAACTGAGAACCCAGCCGCAGTACGAGAAACTCTCGATCTACTACAGGCTGAATACCACGAGGTAAGGGATAAGTTCTCTGTCACAAAGGCGATATACTGCCTCACCAAGGGTTGGTATGATCAATACGACCCACTCCCGTTGACTGATAAAGAGATTGTCCTGTTTGGTGTAGGGTTTGGCCTAGAAAGAGTGCTCATACAGAGCAGGATGATCCACGATGAGTGGGAGCTGGATGGTGTAGTTCTGCATCCAGACTTCCTCACTATAGGTGGGGTGTTGAGTGATCTCAAGTCAACCAGAGCAGGGACCAGACCACCTACATTTGAGACCTACGGTGGGATGTGGCTGAGACAGTTCATGGCCTACCTGAAACATAGGGGTGGAACAGAGTTCGATGTCCTCACTGTGCATTTGATACAGGCTGAGATCAAAGCCTGGAGATTCACCTTCACACCAGAAGAGATAGACATGAACTGGGCCTACATCCTGGGAAGAAAGATGGTCTATGAACAGTATGAGGCACAGGAAGTCCCACCAGAGGCGTTTCAGTTCAACGAGAAGTTCGAGTGTAACAGCTGTCGCTACGCACTCAGATGTGAAGCAATGATGGCAGGGAAGTGATGGAGCTGAGGGCGACTAGTCCATTCACGTTGATGGGTCTCCCTGGGAGCTCTCCACACTGCTATTCATGTGAGGAGACACAACCAGGTCATACCGATGGATGTTTGTGGGTGAAGGTAGAGCGGCTGGAGCAGGAGAACCTTGACTTACAGGCTCAGATTATTGGCGATCTCTGGCGTACTAGCTTCCACAACCTAGAGCGGCGCTACCAGCGCCTGTTGGTGCTGGTGAGGCGAGTAGGTCCATCCTATGACCAGTACACACTCGACCGTATGGGGGATGACCTGGAGATAGTACCATTACCAAGTCGCTGGACACGAGTGGGTGATCTGCGCGCCCTGGACCAGCTCGTGAGGGAGGAGTCCAGTGACTGACCAGAGCGTGAATCTAATTGAACTGAAGCGGTTGGCAGAGATACTAGCCAACCGTCCTACTGAGGGTCAAGTGAATGATGGAGCGCAGGTTCGTGAGACTGTTGAGGCTTACGTTGTTTCTACCAAACCCCAGGTCATCCTTTCCATCCTCGCCCAACTCGCCGCCGCCGCAGAGAGGGAGCGGGTGCTGGTGACGGCGCTGGAGAACATAAAGGGCTACTGGAATGGACTCACCAATAAGAGGGCCATGTCCGATGCCTGCCACACGCATATCGCGCTGGCCGAAGATGCCCTCCATAAGGTCGGAGCGCTGGAGTGTAGGTTCTGCCACAACGGGCTAGTAGATATAGGGTCGCCCGGGGATCCTGAGCCTGGACCCTGCCCCGTGTGCTCACAAGGAGGTATAGTATGACTGCCATATCCGTCGCCTACTGGGGATCAACAGCCACAGCGAAGACCAGCAACGCACTGAGCTGGCCCAGACCGGCCTACTTTGACTTTGACATGAGATCAGGCGGAGTCAAACCAGAGTTGTTGGCTAATATCGTGAAACACTACAGGTATCCTGCACCAATACAGCTATTCCCCAGTGGTGTGAGAAGGGGTAAGATACAGGGCTGGAGGGAGATATACGATCAGTTCATCCAAGACTACCTGAACGAACTACGTAACGACAAAACAGATACTCTCATTGTGGATACTGCAACACAGATGCGTGTGGCTGTGAACAATAGCTATTTGGAGGAGTTGCAGGACACACAGACCGAGGAGCAGATCAAACGAGGTGGCGTACGTGAGACACTGCAGCAGATCGAGTATGGCAAACCGAATGGACGGATACAAGCAATAATACAGGCTGCAAGGACAGCTAATAAGAATCTGGTTCTTGTTCACTACGAGGAGAATGAATACCAGGATAAGATTGTCCGTGACCCTCGTACAGGGAGTGATGTCAAAGAGAGTGTCCAAACAGGACGCATGGTCATGGCTGGATTCAACAAGACTGAATCTCTCGTAGATATGGTGATTGTCACTAGTCTGGGAGGTGATCCGTTGGTGCCTGTAGGTGTGGTGCTCAAAGCTGGACTGGCAATGGAGATGAAAGATATGCGCATAGAAGACCCCACGTATGATGCGATTGTGGCCAGGCTGAGAATGTTTCGACCAGAGTGGTCGTAGCCGTGATTTCTGTAGACATAAATGAGCCACAGCGGATACTGAAACTAATCTCACAATCAGTCGAAGCTGAGATGGTAGCTGCTAACGAAGCAGGTCTTGCAGATTTCTCATGGCTGCGTGTGGATGGAGCCAAGGTCAGCAAGGAGCGAAAGCAGGCCGATGAGCTACTGAGCACCGGCCTCGACGAGGTAGAGACTCAGCTAAGGCGCGAGTTGGAGAAGTGTGATGACCTGGAGCTTGTGATCGAGGGATTCTATGTTCCATCACAGAGTGGGACTATCGCCTGCAAGCCTCAACATGGACGTAGTGGAATATGGATACAGCAGTCGTTCTATCGCCTACCATATGCGATGGTCATGGCATGGTTCTGGGGGCTCAATCATGCTGGGGTCAATGTCATGTTCACCAGTGACATGGAGGGGACGGCACAGTATATGGTCGCTGCGTATAAGCAGGACCAGAAGTTAGAGCACACTACACTGAGAAGATACACCAGGGAAAAGGTAGTGTGGCATCCAGACAGGAGAGTCCAAGTACTGCTGGCTGTCAAGGGTCTGGGGGTGAAAAGAGCAGAAGCTTTACTTGTGAAGTTTGGGTCAGTAGCTGGTGTCATAGACGCACTGAGAGATGACACTGCAGATGTGGCTAGTACGGAGGGGATGAATGGAGCCATAGCTGGATATACCAGGCTAGTGATGGAGAGCGAGAAGGAAGTGGTGGGACAATGAACAGACCAGGTTGGTTAGATGACCTATGGAGCCACAAATCCAGGCGTGAAAGACTGAACCTAAGTGAGGTACGAACTCTGGATGAGGAGCTAGCGATGACGTGCGCCTGTAGGTTCAATGCTGAGTGGCCTGAACCACCAAGAGACCTGACAGTTGCGTGGGCTTTCAAGGAGTGTCGATACCACAAAGATATGAGAGAGGCACTGGTATGAGCTTCCCAGAGCAGTTGTTCACCAGCCGCAGCGAAGAGTGGGAAACCCCACAGGCCCTGTTCGACACACTTGACCGAGAGTTCGATTTCACACTCGACCCATGCGCGACCAAGGAGAATACCAAGTGTGAACGATTCTACACCATAGAAGACGATGGATTGGTTCAGGACTGGATCGGGGAGAGGGTCTTTATGAATCCTCCCTATGGTCGTAATATCAGCCAGTGGATGCAAAAACTCGCAACGTCTGAGTGCCAATTGGGAGTCGCCCTAGTCCATGCTAGGACAGATACACGGTGGTGGCATGACTGGGTGGAGCCATATGCAGATGAGATCAGGTTTATCAAAGGTCGGGTGAAGTTCAGCGCTCAGGGTAGCTCTACTTTCCCTAGTGTCCTTGTCATCTACCGACGAGCATGGGCTGAACATCAGTGGGGAATACCTGTCACTTCAGTGGGCCTACAAAGAGTGTGAGTATCACAAAGCTCTAAGGGAGTTTAGGAGATGACAGGATGACATATATTGTCGTGCAGCGGTGTCTGATGTGTGACTTTGAACAGTGTGAAGAGCTGGACTACATGCCTGATGTATCATATTTTACACATGAGCATATGTTAGGAGGTGGACTGATATATTCTTTATGCGCCCTAGATCAACAGATGTCAGCCCAAACGATGTCGAAGAGGAGAACCAAAATTATTGAAAGGCTTATATATGCGTTAGATCATTACAGGATAGAGACACCGCTATGATACATGGACAGTCCAACTTCTGGACCTCATGTGACCACTCCAACAGAGCATTCACTGGAGAGTTTACTACACACTACCCTGATGGGCAGTGGTTCCTCACACAGAATTTCACATTCTTCGCATGTGATGCAAGATTCGTCAGAAAATACTTGATGACTGTGAATAGCAACTACCTGGAAATAGAAATGAGTTGCCTTCGTGGCTAAGGAGTTCGCTCCAGGACGAGAACGCAACAGCCAAGGCCACCTGATGTATGACCGCCAGGCCGAAATCACACTCAGGAAACAGTGGTTTGACCCTGAGGTTATGCGTCACCCAGCGAAAGCAAACCTGTTTATGATGCTGGACATCATCAACTATGTGAGTGAGTCAGGCGACACACTTCTCGATCCGATGGCTGGGACAGGCACCATCATGGTAGCAGCACTGTCAGGGAGGGATGTGATATGTCTGGAGATTGAACAATCATACCACGACTTACAGGAGAGAAACAAACACCTGATGGAACAACAACCCAGTTATAGTGGTAACATCATGTTGTTGTTTGGAAATTGTATGGACTTCCTGCCTTTGCCATCAGTAGATCATATCATCTTCAGTCCTCCGTATGCAGATATAATGAAGCGTGAAGGATCAGGTGAGACTGCACTTAGTAGAGAAGTTTCTGGGTCGCGGGAAGGTTTCAGTCAATACTTCCAGTCTCGTGGTAACGTGGGGAGACTGCCTCAGTTTCTATACAACCACGAGATGTGGAAGGTCTACCAGGGATTATGGCAGTCACTCAAACCTGGAGGAAGTATGACTGTGATCCTCAAGGAGTTTGTGAAGTCTAGGAAGAGGGTGCCACTCACGACAGAGATGGTAAGAATATGCACTGGGATAGGGTTCGAGGTAGAGCTATGGGAGAAGAGAGAAGCACTGACAGGGTTCACTGATATCCAGGCATCCAAAGGCCACAATGTTGTGAGAGATGAAGATGTGGTAGTGTTCAGAAGGAGGTCATAATGTTGAACGAGCTAGCAGCCGAGATTAGTCAGATCGCCAGAGATCATGGGTTTGATGAGCATGACCAGAACCCACTGTATGTGGCACTCAAGCTGGCACTCATACACTCGGAAGTATCTGAGGCATTGGAGGCAGATAGAATAAATGACACACAGAATCTGCATGAGGAACTGGCAGACATCATTATCAGGGTGCTGAACCTAACGCACTGGTTGGGATGTGATATTGATCTTGCCGTGAGACAGAAGATAGAGGGCAACAGAACTAGAAAGCACAAACATGGAGGGAAGAGGTATTAGAATGGATGGAGAACGATGGCGCACCCTTGATACAGATATGCGGCTACACATACTGCATGACATCACCGCACTGTTCGACCTCCGTGTGGGAGTCGAGTCAGTTGGTCGTACCCAGTATGGAGATGAGTTCCAAGGTGATCCACTGGAACAGGCACTGGAAGACGCTCTGGACACAGTGTTCTACATAGTGATGGCACTAAGGAAGCGTAAGGAGCAGGAGGTAAAGGAGTGAGGCATCACCGTCTATATCTCATTGGGGCCGTGTTGTATATGATAGCTGCCCTTGGCTTCTTTGCTGGCACTGCACTCTACATCGTCTTCGGGTCAGATTGTCCTGACACTACTGAACAAACCAGGACGCGTGAGACCCAGTGGGCCAAGCAGATGCAGGAGCTTCGGGGCAGAGCGTTCAGAGCTGAGCAAGCCACCGCTGAGGCGATGATGGAGGCAGCTAGACTAGGAGACCTAGCGAGACCCTGGCAAAATGGCTACTTCCTTCTCGTAGAGCAGGGCACACCAGAGTGGGCAGCAGCAATGTGTAGTATGGAGTTGTGTACGAACGCAGCGAAAGCAGCACTGGGAGGTGTGAATTGATCTATGCACATGAAGCAGCTCACGAGTATCTAGGTTGAACCCTCTTGTGAGGAAGAGAATGGCTAGCGATCATGTACGGGGCGAGGCATACCAACACAACGGGTTATTCTTCTGGTGTAAAGGCTGTGCCATCCTCAAACATTTCTGGTGGTGGCAGGGTCATGAAGAAGCCGTAGCCAATATCATTGCCAACGGCCTACCCGACGACTTTGAACGAACATTGGCAGCAGTTGCAGTGATGATGGAGGCTGGGCCTTGGGATGGTGCCACAGATGTGTTCCTGGCCGCTTTCGCTGCCTACCGTGCATGGCAGAAAGAGGAGTCCAATGTCTGATCTCACCGTAGTAATAGCCATATTTGTAGCACTCATATGGGCCGTCAGTCTCTCTATAGCCTTCAATGTGGGCAGGCTTGTTGAGCTGAAATGGAACGCCACTCACCGTGAATAGTGTGGTCAAGCCCACTGGCCACCGTATCCTTCACAGCTATCAGGGTGATCCCATCACTGAGTGGGAAGACATGGAGCTGCATATTGAGGAGGTGCTACTGACTGCCCACACCGTAGCCATTGACGTAGAGACCATCAATGTCAGTGATAGGTCCCTGGTTGGTCTAGCTATAGCTACATCGCCCTGGGAGGCGTTCTATTTTCCTTGGGATTCACCATACATACACTATGCCTGGCAAGTGCTCTACAACCCTGATGTCAAGAAGATTTTCCACAACTGTATGTTTGACCTCGATGTGTTGTGGAACTCGAATCCTGATCGTACTAACATAGAGGACACAGCAGTCCTGTCACGCTTTGACAATCACTTCCCTGCTACACTAGACGCGATGTCTATGTGGGTAGATCGTATCCCACCTACTCCAATCAGTCAGCTGATGAAGGACTTCAAAACCAAACGAATGGATGATATACCCATGATACTTACAGGGGGCAAGTGTATCCTGGATGCTCAGATCACTCTCCACTTGTGGTACTGGTTCCTGGAACATGGCCTTCACGATGTATCGTGGGAGTATTACAGGAGGGAAATGGCTATTATCCCACTGCTTCTGGACATGGGCCGTAGGGGGATGATGCTGGACCAGTCCCGTGTACGTGAGTATGTCACTGAGTATGATCGCAAGATGCAGTACAACCGTGCAATATGTGAAGGACATAACTTCAGTCCTGGTAGTCCCCAACAAGTGGGATATGCCCTGGCGATGAGAGGCAATTGGCTACCTACTACCAGGAAGAAACGTCAACTTGCCACTGACAGTGATACACTGCGCAAGGTGGACGATCCACTGGTAACGAATATCATTGACTATAGACACGAGCGTAAGATGCTAGGCACCTATCTAGTGCCGTGGTCGAAAGAGCCTGGACGTGCTACCACCAGGTTCAACCTAGACGCCAGGACAGCACGAATCAGTTCAGCTAACTACAACCTCACTAATGTGCCACATGAGTTGAGGGGTGCCTTTGTGGGTGACTTCATCGCTGTGGATGCGAGCCAGTTGGAACTGCGCGAGATGCAGTACCTCAGTGGCGACCAACGTATGAAAGATGTGTTTGATCGAGGACAGAGCATCCATGTTGATACAGCCAATGCTCTATATGGTTATAGGGAGCACTGGGACAAAGAGAGTAAGCAGTATCATAGCAGTAAGAACACCAATTTCTGCATCCCTTACGGCGGTGGCATACCACGCATAGCTGACACAGCAGGAGTATCATTCGGAGAGGCTGCTCGTATTCTGAGTGTGTGGAAAACTACTTACAGCCAAGCATGGAAGTGGACCAAAGAGACTGGCAATGCAGCAGTTCGTGGTGAGAAGATCGAGACTGTAGGTGGTCGCAAGATGTTGATACACTGGGACGAGGAAGGCGAGGAGGGTGTACGCAAGCGTGGAGTCAACTATCCTATACAGACCAGTGCTGGCGAGACCTTACGGAAGATGATCACTGAGATGTGGCACCCAGCGATGGTCCTACAGGTTCACGACGAACTGATCTATGACCAGGACTTGATGCCTGTAAAGTGGACTGATCAGGAGATTATGGACAGGTGTGAGTGGTTGGAACCAGTGAGGACACCCGTAGAGGTCAAGAGATTCAGGAGGTGGGGTGATTAGATTCCAGTGGATAATCTGAGCTTTGACATCACTGCATCCTTAGCTGATAGATGTAACGATGCCATTCACTACAGTGATGGATGCGACGGCTGCTGGGCCGAAACTTGCCACTCCATTTAGCGCTGTGACATCTACCTCGTTGTTTGTTGGGTCTACTATGGCAGTGAGCCCTGTGGAAAAGTTGATGATGGGGTAGCGGTCAAGGAGAACACCACCGTTCCTAATAGCGAGTCGATATACATCCCCACCAGCTATCTCATGGGTACGTCCATGCTCCTGGCGAATGAAACGTCGCAGCTCCTCCATCTCTTGACGGAGCTGTCGAATGGCCTCCTGCTCAACGACCAAGAAGTTGTGTCCTTGCGGCAGTGAGTCTGGCTATTTCTTGGTCGAGCTGTTTGATGCGACCATCTTTCTCAGTCACAGGTGCATAGGTCGTGGACTCAGCATTGTTGGCCCAGCCTATCAGTGACCGAGCGAGGTCTGTCATAGATGGAGGCATGTCCTCAGTCAGACGTCGAGTATGTGCTCCGATTTGATCTACCCACTCGCCTTGTATGAAGAGGTCTCCATCAGTGTTGGTAATGATCAGTCTCATACTGTCTCCTTTTGGAACACCCTTTTGTGTGGACACTCACCAAAGAATCCTTTAGCACAGTTGCAGTTAAAGCATAAGAGCTGGAGATCATAAGGAAAACCTTGTTTGATAATCCAGGACAGGTGTTGTACAGTGTTCATCTTCCCTCTCTGTTCCTTACCGTCCCCATTGATATGATCTATTGTAAGGAACTCATCTGTTGTCTCACCACAGCAGACGCACATCCTGCCGTAAGCATCATGCACTATATCTCTAAGTTCCCAACGCCGATTACGACCATATTCTCTTACTCTAGGCAGTATCCGACTAATATTCTCGGAACGGTAATCAGCATAATAACCAGCGCGAGATTTCTGGTAACACGACTTACACTCCCATCTCCAGTACATGATACCATTAGGAGCAGGCCGACGGTAGAAGTCATCAATGGATTTCTTGACTCTACACAGCTTACACGTTCTGAGTCGAGCCACTGCTACACCTCCGCTGCTATGACTTCACACATAACACTGCCCATTGTGATCTCTTCCTGACTCAGCTCAACCTGTCTCACCTCGATGATGTTGACAGTCTTTTTACGTTGTCCAGGACCAGGCTCCATCAAGGTTATAGCTACTGCTCCATGTAGGTCTTCCAGGTCAGTCAACTGCTGTGCTGGAGGAATGTTACTGGGGGTGCCGTCCAGGATCAGGAGCATGGTGTAGAGGTTCTTGTAGGTGGGCAGGACACGAAAGCGCCACTCCAGTTCATTGACCTCAGTAGGTACATCATTAGAATAGGCACCGAAATCTATACGAGGCTGAATAGCTCGACCTGTTACACGAGTAAACGCAAGAGTAGTAGGACTGGCTACCACATTAGCAACAGATATCCAGGCCGCAGTTTCATCTAACCGATACTGGAGAGTCACATCACGGTCAGCATCTATCGTGCGTCCCTTGATAGTGGGTGGCAACCATTCCTTGTTCTCTTCTGGCATCCCACCATCGTGCTTACAGAAGAAGGCTGAGCCTGTGTTCTCTTCCAAGAAAGTATCCCTATGGTCCAAGTCAAGCTCAACAGCTCTGAAGTCTTGGCGTGAAGCCATCTGAACACCCACACCTGAACGGTGAGGGTGAAGGTTACTGATAAGTAATGCTGTAACCTTGGTCATTGTCTGGTTGAGCTTAGATTCCCATATAATAGGATCAGACCTTATATCATCCGCTCGTCGTGATCGACCACGAAATACATGAGCAGTAGGCTGGTCAACAACAACTCGAATCTCACCAACGTTTACGCTGCTATCTAATACAGCAGAAACACTGAACCGTATCCAGAAAGCTGCAGTACCATCAATTGTCGAAGAGGCCCATGAGGTATGGCTTAGGTTCCAGTAGATACCTCCTGATCGTCTGAGTGTAGCTCCACCCAGGGAGGTCTCATCTATCAGAGGATTAGAGCCTGCAAATGATGCCCAGGCAGAGCCGTTCCAGAATTCACCCGTTAGAACAGATGCGTTTATATTGTTGAGATATATAGTGGCAATGAACCCATAGAACTCAGATGAATACCCGACGTAGAAGTAGTCCCCGTTTGCGGAAGTGTCTTGGCTGCTCAGATTGAAAGCATTACTAATGACATTGTCAATAGAGTTAGCTAGACCGTCTGTGTAGGAGCCTTCATTGTCAACAGTACGGAGAACCCCTGTAGGATCAGCACGGGAGAACAGAGCTGGTCTCATCGCTGCCCATAGCTCTTCTCCATAGAATGCTAGAGCTGATATTCTTGTGCCTGGCACAGCAGGTGAGTCACTAGATACATCAGCACTTTCCATATGGAGTTGTGGGCCAATCTCATCAGAGCGACTAAGAGTGTACCAGATCAACCCGTCCCTATGGATGAAATAAATATTTGCGCCTATAACCAGGGTGTTCTTGCCGTTATCATCGTCCCTGGCATATTCAAGTTGAGGCAGAACGTTGGGAAATATAGCCGATCTGTCCCCCAAGAACAGTCCATTGATTTTGCTAACAGCTATTCTTTCCCCATAGCCATTGAGATCAGTGATAGCCTCGTCATCATCACCCACTGTGATGCCGGAGGACCAGTTCGCCAGGGTCAGCGGGTTGTCTGTGGGAGATATATTGGAGACTTCGTTCGTAGCAGTAGCTCTCCAGAGACGGTCCTCTACTATTGTGATGTAGTCAGCAAAGGTATTGTCTGAAGCTGCAGTCCATGTCCCCGATGTGTTTCTTGACTGAATCTTGTTAGTAGAGCCACCAAAGACAACTACGAGTTCATTGTTGAACACAAAAGCATCCGTAGCAGGAACACCGGCACCAAAGTCCTTATCCTGGGTAGGAACCAGATCAGTGTATATCCAGACCTCACGTCCAGCGATAAGAAACAGGATGTCGTTGAACCTGATGAATAGTGCTGGGTCTCTTTCCCAGTCAGTAGTCTTGATATTATAGAGTGCTCTAGCCGCTGTAGAACGTAGTGCTCCTACCCTGGAATGGTCCACATTATCCGTATAGTGAAGCGTCCCTGGCAGGTTCTCATGATCCCCTGCTTTTCCCTTACTCCAATCATCCCATACAATAACATACTCACCCTCAATATCACCAGGTCTCACATCAGGCCGTGGTATCCTCTTGGTTGCTGCGGCACGGCGTTCTACCTGCCACACACGATGAGACAGAACATTGTCGCGCTGCCGCGCTAGAGTATACTCCTTAGCGTCAAGACTGACAGTAGGACTGTGAAGCGTACCTACATCAACCACTAGTAGCGCCCCCCATAGCCTCTCCCATAGCCATACCCTGTCACAGGAGTATTAGGAGGGCTAGAGAACCCATAGTCCATAATGAGAGGTTCTCGTGCAGTTGAGACCATCCTGCTAAGCACCTTCTTCTCATCAACAAGACGACTCGCCCAGGATGCAGTCTCCTGTCCTGGTGAGCGACTGGACAGGTCTTTGAGCAGCTCAACTATGGTGTATTGCTCTACCAACAGTCTAGGTGCAAACGTGGTGTCAGCATTCACTGACACTGATGGATAGGGGCGTTGTACATCCAGGAAGATTGGGTGGGTAACTGATGGTGACAGGCTAACCATATACGGTGATGGTGCAAACTCAGGAGACACACCCTGGCTGGACTGGTTAGGTCTGACATTAGCCCAAAAGTAGCGTTGCCACCTAGGACGGTCAAGCCTGTTATTGAGCTGTCGCTTGTAGATTCTCAGGACCTGCTGTCGATTATCAATGAAAGCAGGAAGATGCATTTCTGTAACACCGATAGGGAGAACAGTCACATTATCCCACTCAGCTATGTCACTAGCCCCCACGCCTAACAGACGTATCGACAGTCTCTCGCATATAGCAGGGAGGGTGATGAACTTCCACACATATCCCCAACCACGAGAGGTCCAGTCCTCAGTGTCAATGTCAGCACTGTTAGTTTCATCGTAGGCAGTGAGTCTGGCAGTACCAACCTCCGCACGACACTCAGCAGCGATGAGCCAGCGTGCAGTGAATTTAGGATCAACCTCGATGATTGTAGTTCGTGCTGCATCTGCGGCAGCAGAGTTCACCGCTCGCAGTGCTAACCGACCACTACGTCCAGCTACCTTGGAGAGTGTGGCGCTTCCAACCTGTGTATACGACGAAGTGCCTGCGACCTCCATATCAGCATCATCTATGTAGCTGAGCAGGGTTCTATCCACATAGCGCATAATGCGCAGGGCGCTGTTGAGTGCGTCCACTAGGTTAGCACGGGTAATGCCACGTAGGAACAGGTCAAAGGTGGTGGTATTATCAGGCGGTGTCGTAAAATCTATAGAGGGAGTCATCACTCCAGTCGACCACACATGCGCCCCGATGGTAGCGTTGACTGGCACTGTCAGTGTTCCACCCGTGGATACAAACTCAGCGCCCGCGTAACCTGCTAGTTGGTTAGCGTTAGTGCGGTTGGTTCTGAACTGCGGATCGTTGTCTACTGTGATAGAATCAGCAGCGCCAGCAGTAGCGGTGCCTTTTCGTAGAGCGGCCAGACGACGCGCAACTTCCTCTATGATCGTTATTACAGTCGTGCTCGGCATGTTTTACCTACGTGGGGTTGGTCTGGCAGGAGTTCTTGGTGTTACTGTTGGCCGTACAACGGGTCTTGTTGGTGTTACAGGTCCACGAGGAGTTCCAGGAGTTGGGTTTCGTCCTGGAGGAACGACTGGTCTTGTGGGAGTAACTGGTCCAATGCGTCGTCCTGGCATTACTTCCTCCTTCTACTTCCCGAAAACTATGGGCAGAACTGTCGCTACTGATGCTCCACCAAGAGCGGCAACAGCTGCAATAGCCAGAGCCATGACCTTACCATTCAGTCCCTTGTGCATTGCCATCAGTTCAATAGCGAGAATACACAACATTGCTACTACAGCCAGAATAATTGCACCCATCAGACCTCCATTCCTAGTTAGCTGTACCGACCACCTGTGGTCCACTTGTAGATAGAGCTTTGGCTTATGTCTGGAGCTCCTGCTGGTTCCACTCCCTCGTAGAGATATAGGTAGTGGATACGCTCATTATTAGAACCAGCACCTCCGCCATCAGGATTATGAAATACCCTAACAGATGGGAATCCCAGTCCTATCATAGAGAACCTCTTGTTACGAGTATCAACTGCCATGAGTCACGAATTCTGGTTCTGTGTGTGGTGGTGCAGTACTGCCATCATCCATCTCCAGCCAACTGGCTATGAGATACCATCTGTTGGGGGGCATATTCCAAGGGGTGAACCTCAACTTCGCGTCTGGTGAGACTCCAGCTTCACGGAGTTCCAGCAGAGCGTTGTAGAGATCAGACTGAGTAGGGTTGTCGAGTATGAGTCTGACCTGATGCATCTTAGGAAGGGTCTGATAGTCCATTATACCCACTCATCCCTTATTGCAGTGGTAGCATCGTCACTGACTGCAGCTGTAGCGATGTTAGCACCGTCTGCATCATTACGGAGAGCCTGGACTGTAGCAGTCTGCGTGATCTTGTTGCGGCTAAGAGCAAATAGCCACTGTAGTGCGGCACGGAAGCTGGCTGTCACACCAGGTACAGCAGCCGCCTCAACCATTGCCTCATCCCAGATTTCATCAACAGCATCAGCAGCTAGAGCCGCAGCATCTATAGCACCTGCACCAAACTTAGCAGCTGTGATAGCAGCAGCATTGATAGCAGTAGCAGTGAGGACATTAGCTGCCATCGCTCCGACTGAGGTGTCTACTCGTCCAGTCACCAACGCATTGGGAGAAACAAGTGCAGTGACTAGTCCTAACCAGCTTTGGATGTCTACCGCACCAGCAGGTAGTATCTCGTAGGTGATGCCAGCACCAATGGAGGCAGTAGCAGCAGGTGCGAAGGTGATGGTATCACTAGCTGCATCAAAGTCAGTAATAAGTCTGACCTGGTTGGCGACTGCACCTGAGGTGAATAGAATCCAACTACCATTCCACACATCATCAGCTTCAGTGCGAGCTGCGTCTACAACAGTGGTGCTAGAGCCACCAGCATCAGCTGTGTCGTTGACCAGGGAGCGAATCTCCATGACAGCGTCAGACGCAAGAGCATCAGCATCGATTGCACCGGTGGCTATTACGGTGGCGTTGATAGCTCCAGCGCCAAACTTAGCAGAGGTAATAGCTGCTGCGTTGATGGATGCTGCTGTGATGACGTTGGCAGCGATTGCTCCAGCTGATATGTCCACTCGACCTGATACGAGAGCATTAGGTGTTGTGTCTAGCCACTCAGTGACATTGACACGGATGTCACCAGCTTCCTCAGGATACATCACGATAGGAGTAGTCTTGGCACCAGCAGTACCAGTCTTGACAATCACCATGATGAGATCGCCATTCATCTCGGCAGCAGTGAGGCTTAGCTCATACATACCAGAGCTCGTAGCCTCCTCAACAGCCTCAGCAGTCACATCAGCGAATCCACCAGAGTTGATAGATACCTCTGAATCAAGACCAGTTGCACCAGATACCAGGTCCCCATCAGCATCTAGGATAGGAAACCCAATATGGTAGACTACGTTCTTGCGTGGAATAGGTAGTGCATCGGTGACAGCCATATTAGTCTCCTAGTAATCTTTTCCACCAGGCTTTACGACCAACATCTTCATCAGTCTGTAGGTGACTCATCGCTACTTCTGTGGGAATTGATGGTTTCTCATATTGTGGTTTGCGAGTCTGATCTATACGATTGAATCTTTGTAGCAAAACCAGTTGGCCCTCAGCAGATGGCCGAGTGATACTTCTCAACAGTGATGGTCGGATAAGTTTCTTGCTAGTTAGTGGACGCATCTTACGGCCCAGGTCATCTCTCACGAAAGCATTTGCCAGTCTCTCCTGACCACTACCATCCTCGGTGTATACGTCTACTTCCAGGAAGAAACTGTCCACCTTATCACTGGGATCAGTAGGTCTGGTGCCCTTGAACTGACCCACAAACGGCCCCTTGCGAGTATGGTCGAACAGGTAGGGACTGCCCTCCTTGAGGTGAGCCATCTGTTGGGCTAGTTCTTCGTTCATCACCAGCTCCTCCCGAATGGGCTGACGTTCAATCTAACGTGTGGTACTCCACTCCAGCGTCTCATCATAGGATGACCAGATTGAATAGAGATGCCACTGCCATGATAGAGGTATATCCACTGTGGACGATCATCACTCTCTACACCACCAGCGTCGGGGTTGGGGAACACTTGTGGTATCTGTTTGCCAAAGGCAAGTAGGGAGAATCTCTTGTCACGACTGTCAACTGCCATTACCATGTTCTCCCTGCGAAAATACCTGGGCGACCTATACGCATACCTGGAACGCCACCAGTGCGATGGTAGTAGGGCTGGGCACCTAGATCAACTACTCCCTTGAACGTGGCGATGACAGCAGCCCAGTCGACGTTGTCCATGCCCGTAACGTCAGCATTCATCGCCGTGGTGGCTGCAACCACCTCTGCTGCTGCATAGACGGAGATGTTGCTGGCATCGCCCCCACCGTTGGTACCCGTCTTCTGTTCGTTCCCATCAACCTGGGCCGCGCCAGTGGTCCAGACTCCAGTTTGGTCATCAATCTCATCCTTGACACCAACAACACCGATAACCAACTCATCGGCCTGGAAGAGTGTAGCGGTAGGACCAGCGCTGGCCGCTGTACCTGTGCCTGTGCCCGTAGCAGTTTTGTCTACCGCTGAGGAGGTCTCTAGTCCAGATGCGCTATAAACAGCAACCGCGAGTGAATCCCCCATGATCGCGTTTTGTACTCGTACCTTAGCAATGAGCGCTACTTCACCTGCTGTCAAATTCAGAAAGGAGTAGACTTTCGTTATCACATTGCCCGAATTGGCCACAACTACGTCATGCTGAACATCGCTCTTTGATCGGACGACGGTATCGTCTGATTCCAAAAGTTGGGCACCGTGTTCGGATGCACTGTCAGCTGCCCACACAACAATGACGGCATCACCTGCGTTGAAGGTCGCAGCGACATCCACATCAGTGCTCTTCGACTGACCTGTACCTTCAAGCGTTACAGCAATAGCCATTAGGCAGGCCACCGACAGTGGATTTCTATGTCTCCCAGGCTGAGCCCCCAGCCCAGTGGGTTGCCGTCCACATCATCGCCCTCGTCCAACACCCACTGGTAGTTCAATCCCTTGGGCAGGTTGCGGCCCCTGGTCTGTTCCCCAGCCACGACCTGTTCCCTCACCAGGACGTTCGCCTTCCTGATGCCCCAGGCACAGGGCTGCTTGGACCCATTGACCACTTGGATGCGCTTGATCGCCCGCGTAACATCATCCCAAACGGCCTGGACTTGTACCAGATCACCAGAGAAAGAAGCTACGGTGGAGGTGACTTCGGCCACTATGACACCCCTGACGCTAGCACCACATTGGCATCTGCACTAAGTGCCATCCACAGGAGAGTGAACCTAAGCTGTCCACTATTGACGTTCTGTGCCGCTACCTGAACGATCACATTAGTGGAGATAGCAATGTCTTTGTGGGCAGCTGGCACTGCCAGTTGTGTAGTCGGTGTAGCATCAAACCAGAACTCACCAGTGTCCAGATCAGTAGCACCACCAGTTGGGTTGGGAGAGAATAGGGCCGTACTACCAACTACTCCTGCTGTTAGAGTAGCAGTAGGTGCAGCCTCACCAAGGTTAGCAACACAGAACGGAACTATCCCTGCTATCCAGACCTCACCAGTAACTGTGAAGAACACAGATGCTCCAACAGCACCGTTGCCGCCACTACCATCGAAGGTACGAGTGCCAATGATCTTGAGCAGGTCTCGTCCCCAGGCAGGCATTAGGGTCGTACTCCTGCATTCAATACTATACCAGTACCAGGTGCTGTTGACCCAGTGACTGTGGTTGTGACGGCGTAGGATATGGTCTGTCTGAACAACATCGGTGCGTCCGGGCTCCAGCGCTCGTCTAACCACCCATTGGCAGGGATAAGATAGGACTGCTTAGGTGAAGATGTGCCGAGAACTATATCTCCCGCTGAGAAGTCGAACAGCTGTAGGAACACATCTATGGCATTGGGGTTCTGACACGCCAAGAAGTGAAGCTCTCGCATACCCCTGATAGTCTCTACAGTAGCGACCACCGAGCTGTCAAAGTGAGTGTCTATAGGAGTTACTGGTCTGACAGTGACTGGTAGTGGGTTGGCACTGTCGACTGGTGCATCATCATGTCTAAGTATAGTCATACTGTCTCCCTTATGCTGTACCTTTCACTGGAGGAGCTTTGCCAGCCTTGATGACCTTAGATCGTGCTACACCCTGTCGATAGAGGTTTGGGGCCTCAATTGAGTGTCCTACCTCGCGTTCAATCTTCGAGTAAGCGTAGTCACGCTCCTGGCTAGCCTCTTGGAATAGTTTGAGACTATGACGCTGTTCGTGTCTGGGAGTTGGAACTACACCAACTTGAATCTGACGATAGACAGATTGCCTCGACGCCTCTGAGCCGCATTGGCAGGGTATGGCTATTACACCATACCCCTGCCGTGACTCGGTGCTGTGGCCTTCACTACATAGATAGTCGTAGACAGGAGCCATGTTACTCCTAGTCGTTTGCGGACGGCAGCTCGACGTAGTCGAAGTTTGCGTAGTAGCTGGGACCAGTGCCAGTAGCGGCAATCTGGACATAGAAGCACGCAGGTCCAATCAGAACTGGTGCCGCACGAGGATTCCACTCCAACGGACCTTGAGTACCACCACCAGCAGTGACGATTGCCAATGGGTTAGCGTAATTCCAGTGTCGTCTGGTTGTGGTAGTGACCTCAGCTGCCACAGTGACGCCACCTTCAGCGTCAACTCTAGCAGTGGTGAATGCTGACACCTGCCCAGAAGCTGCCATGCGAAGTGGCAGCGGAATGAAGGCATCCCCAACAGTACTGACTGCCGCTACCGACTTGGCTGCGTACTCATGGAGAGTACCAGTACCAAGTCGGATACCAATGTTGAGGTACACAGGGATGATGGTGAAGCCAGACTGTGCGTCCGCACACATCTCAGCCGCTGTGTCTACGATGACTGCATCACCTACAAGTGGTGTGGTGACAGTGCCTGCACGAACGTTGAACACTCGTCCTGTCATAGCCATGTAGGTGAAGAAGTCAATGATGACCTGCTCACCTCTCTTGGTAGAAAGAACCTGAGCTGCGACTAGCTCACTAACAGCCTGAATCTGAGTATCTCGGACAATTGCAGTTTGTTCGGACATTTCCTCATTCTCCTTTAGGTAACAGCGTTTCGCTCAGCGATTATTGCCAGCCAGTCAATGTCCAAGACTCTGGATGATGCAGCTAGGGCCTTGACCAATATACTGGGACGCATAAGGACTCCTACGTCAGGACCTGAGTTGACCACCGTGTGGGCGATGAACTCACCAGAGCTATCCCATATCGCACACATGGACTGACCAGCTCTCACACCTATGACGAACTCCCACCACAGAGATGCTGTCGGAGTGTGAGTGTCAATGAGCGTCTTGGCTACTGACGTACTTGCTCCAACACCCACAATCGCCATCGTTGTGAGATCCTGTGCCGTGTCCATTGCAATGAACGCACCGTCAGTGACACCATTACCTATGGCTGGAGTGTCAATGTCGGTGACGCTGACAGCAAACTCAGATGACTTGGGATCACTGAGCCCAATCTCAATGACCGTATCAGCCAGCGATGATGGCATTTTCAAACGGCCCATGAACACTGGATGGTCTGCCGCATCCAGGTAGGTCTGGGCCTTGTGGAGAGCGACAACGTTGTCGCCAGTCGCTCCTGTTGCTCCACGTAGAGCCCCATTGCGCTGAGCATTGTACGCGAAGTTCACCTCACCACCGACTGAGGTCTTGGCCACTGTCCAGTGAGCAGTCTCAATGGCAGTGTTGAAGTCGTGGCGCTCAGATGCATAACTCGCCAGGAGGAGTTGGCTCATCAGAGCTACTCTCTCAGGATCACCACCCTGGAACAGAGTCTCAAAGTGAGTCCTAGATAAGGGAGTGTATGGATGAACATACATCAGATTCGGAATATTTGGCATCTGTATCTCCTTTCAGATCGGCTAACTCACGTGGTCTGGTGGGATGTCCCACTGATCGACATCAGCGACTTTGGTTTCATCCGTCACTGTGTCTTCTAGCTGGACCTGTGTAATTTCCTCATACATCTCGCCCTCAGCTACTGGAGAAGTCTCTGTTTTGGTGGGGGGAATGAATCCTGGAGCACGAGTCTCCATGATAGCCTCTAGCATGACCTGCATACCAGCCATCACTTGTGCTAGTTGACCAATAGCACCAGCCATACCAGCGCTGTCTCCACCCTGTTTGAGTCCTTCACTGATGATACGAACAGTCTCACGGGTGGTTTCGATCTGCATGTCCTCACGGTGAGAGATCATCTGATGACCATGTAGGTGCTCTTTGTAGTTGAAGACAATCCCACACGAGAGGCAGGGGAAGTCCTGAGTCTCGAAACCATCTAGCTGTGGAAATGCACGATAGCCAGTAGACGGGTCTTTGTAGCGAATACCATCCCTGACCAGATGGACTGTACGCTTGTTGAAGGTCTTGTCAGGAAGCTCCTCCCACCAGACATAGAAGCAATCTCGGTGCCAGTTATGAGCAATGATCTGGTCGAGTGGAAACTCAAAAGCACCACCGCCACGGAGAATGACTTCCCAGGGACGCCTGAAGGTATCTTGAACAGGAATGATACGCTTGAACTTGTCGTTCTTGAGTGTAGGAGTTACAAAGAACTTGCCGTACCGTTCTATCGGCACCATGCCCTTAGCCTTGTAGTTGATGATGTTGTGAGCATCAGCATGGGCATGGGTAATCCAGCCGTCTGTCCGTCGCCAGTAGCTGTCACCAAACTTCATGGGGTCAGCAAGTTGGACAGATTCTTCGATCTCCTCCAGTAGAGCAAGATCATCTATAAACGTTGGAGTTGCTGGGATAACCATAGTCAGTTTCTCCTAATCAGAACATTAGCATCTGGATCAAGTTGGGTACGTATACCTCGACGACGCCACATGGCAGTGAGCCAATATGAATGTAACTCGGTTTGTGATGGAACAAACCTGATGCTTCCACCAGAGAGTTCTACCTGGTCGTAATCCATAGTGCGGGCAAACTCCGCAGTAGTGGGTTGGAATCCATTACGGATGTTTCCTGATACTGGTTTGGTGATAGTCCCTACAGGAAACACTGGCTTGGGACCGCGTACTATAAAGCCTTTGTCGCAGTACGTACAACGAGCGTTGTGTCCAATGATCAGACCAGACTTCATACTGCACGTTGAGCATGTACATCCTCTTCCACAGAGCCAAAACGGACTGCCATCGAACTGCCAACCTTGTGACACAAGCTGTTCCTCGATAGTACGCATCATAGCTGCCAGGTGACTATCCCACTTGGGATGAGAGGTGGTTACATGGCTAGGAACATCAATGTGGCATGTAATTATCTGCCGCACAACGTCGCGCTCTACCCCCTCCTCAATGAGAATGAGAGGCCCGCCTGGAGTCAGGCTTGAAGGTAGAGCGCGACGCATTGTGCTCATATTAGCCGTGAGTCCTCAGGAGAACTCCCCAGGTGTCAACCGCTGTGCCACCACCCAGAGTCTCAGGCGCTCGGTTGATCTCTGCAGTGCCATAGAACTGGTGAACAATCATCTTCCAAGACACCGTGGTCGGGTCGTGGTGAAGGATGGTGTCTGGCATCCCCTGAACGGCGAGAGCGAACTGGTCCTTGTAATACATGGCAGCTTCGGCTTGACCAGTAGAGGGAACTCTGAGCAGGTTGGTCTCCATGACCTGTGCGCCATATATCTGACGGATAGGAACTCCATCCTTGAGCATCTGTCCCGTGGTGCCTAGGTAGAGCTGGTTGATGAACTTGTCGATCTGCATCAGAGATGCTAGTGCTCGTGGTGAGATGGGAAGGTAGCGTGGCGACTTGGGAGTACTAGCAGAAGCCAACTGTCTCCAGGCATCCAGAAGGTGACTATCATTTAGAGGACTACCAAGAGCACCTTGGACCTGGGACAGGTTCTGATACAGTGTCGAGATAGCCACATCACGAGTTCGTGCCAAGGAATATCCCATGCTCTCGTGGTAGCTCTCACGGACTGAGTACTTGGACTGGAACTCGGCAATGTCACCGATGTCCATAGCTGAGTAGTCATGGACAGTAATCGTCAGAGTCTGGACACCCTCAGTGATCTCGCTGTAGGTGGCACTGACTGCGTCTCCAAACGAGGGAGAAGTCACAGCAGGGTTGCTCTTACGGGGCATGTTTACAGTGTCCCCGAACCTGAGCATTTTCTCGTACTTACGCTGAGTAGTATCCTCCAGCATAGTTTCGTGCTGGATTTGTTGGAGAAGTTCGTCAGCCCAAAGTTCAGGGATCCAGTTAGCTATATCGGTAACGCCAACATAGTTGTCGGCCATGATGTCTCCTTTGCCTGGTCATTAGGCACTTCAGGGGTGAATGTGAAACCACACTCACGACCCTTGTCCGGCAGGGTTTGGAATTGCCAGGCGACCATCGGCCATGTAGCACAGCCGATTGGTCTAGCGTCAGTGCCATAGACCTGGCAACGATTGTCACTACCTAGCATCTTGCATCTGATAGGTAGGACAACCCACGGAATCCCTGCGATGACCTGGCGTCGGAGGCCGTCCATCGGGGCAGTAACGAACAGAGAATCTTCGAGAAGTTCTACAGCCACTTTTCTGTAGGAGAGAAACAGCTGTGCATCTTCCACGTTGGGGATAATACTAAGTGGGGTCACAATCCTGACCTCTCCGTCAGCATAAAAGCTTCTGGGTGTCCAGGGTGCAGAGAGTTGTCTGCAACAAACTCCGCACATCGTACAGTCCCCATGTCGTTCATTCATTAGCGTCGGCGTGAGTCTCCATATTTGGAGATAATCGAGTCGTAGAGAGCAGAGTCTTTCTTCCTGAACTCACGTCTCTCTGTTTCACTCATAGACTTGAGACCTTCGTAGGTCATTCCAGAATCAGCTCCAGTAGAAGGTAGAACATCTGGCTGGACTCTACTCATTCCACGCTTGGCTAGAGCCTCGTTCACAGCAGCTTCAGCTTCTTCTTTCATGTGCAGTGATCCCTCCTTCAGGACACCTGCTGTGCCATGATCTACGAGTGTTCTAATCGCTTTGGTTGGACTTGGTTCATTCCTGAACTTATCCCATTCAAAATCCACATAAGCAGGGTCACGAGAAAGGTCAGTTGCAAACGCTTCCATCATAACCCCAATGGCATCATGACGAACCTGGTTTACATCCACTGGTCCTGGATTACGCCTCTGTTGTAGAGCGGCCCAGGCTTGTGCATTTCGTGGATCTTCCAGGGCTTTGGCGCGATCTCCAGAGGTTAGACCAGAGAAATACTGATCCCAACGACCCAGGTTGTCTTGATCTTGCTGTTCTTTTCGTGCCTTTTCCCTGATCTGCTCAGCTTCAGTGTTAGCGTCAGAGATGATTTTCTGGAATCTCTCATTATATGTGGGGATAGATTTCAGTTCATCATGTGAAGCACCGGAGAGATATTCAGCGATCTGTTCTGGTGTAGGCTTTAGAAGTGGAGCCTGCTCATCAGTGAGAACAGTGCCGTTTACATCTTGTTGTGCTGTCTCTTGTGTGGTCATCCTAATACCTCCCAATTACCGTAGCACATATGAAGTGGGTTGTCAATCCCCTCTATCGTCTGTCTCTAATTAGCTTGGACCAGTATCCCCACTCTACGCCTAGTTTGTCCTCCTGGAGATGTCTACGTCGCCATTGATCTTTGCGCCTGCGAACCTCGGTCATGGCTCTGGCGTATTGTCTGTCGGAGAGCTTGAACTGGTCTCTCTCAGCAGGAGTCATAGCATCTAACTTATCCTTGAGGCCATAGCGTTCCAGCACCTGATCTCGAATATCCCAGTATGGCTCCAGCTTCTTACGAGTATCTCTCAGCTCCAACAAAAGTCCTGATGCTGGTTCTGGAAGCTGACGGATAGCTAATTCCTGTTGGTTCTCAATATACTGCCGAACCTCAGCAGGTTGGTCTGCTAAAAACTCATCAGCGCGATCCCAGTCAGTCCGACCAAACTCATCCTTGGCACGAATGATGTCATAGTATTCTTGACGAGCCTGCTCTAGTGGCTCAGGCAGACGACCTTCAGGCTTGGGAGTGACTATGTCCAGTTGTGCTCCCAAACGTGCGTTGACTTCACCTACACGATGTCTGAGATCGACCTTGTTTACTGTACCACCAACGACCTGTTGCGCTGAACGAACAATGTCTTCCTCACGAGTGCCATAGATTTCCTGCAATTGTCGTGGTCTATCACCTCGTTCACCAGGAGGTGGAGGAGTTTCTACATCTTTGAGGACATCAGCTTGCTGTGCAGGATCAAGTTGATCAAAGGACTGTCCATAGCGCTCATTGGAGAGACGATCACGACGTTCACTGTATCTCTGTGGAAATGAGCGTATTCCAAAGACACCAGCACCAATCTCAGTACCGACACGTTCAGGAGCGAACTGGCCCTGACCAGTCATCTCAGCAATGCCCTGGATAGAGAATGGCAGGAACTTTGTTCCTATATACTTGGTGAAGTCCCACAGGCTATCTGTTGTGGGATATCCAGAGAAGCTCTCTCCTCGCATCAGGTCCCAGACTGTGCTTGTAGCAGGAGCTTGTCGCCCACGCCAGAATTGGAGCAACGGGTTGTCCATGTCAAGTTGGGCTATTCTGGTTGGGTCGTATTGGCCTGTTCGTGGATCAATAGCTAGACGAGCAGCCAAACGAGCCAGTGACACCCAGGTGCTACCAATTCCTATGCGCTGATCTCCCACTTGCCAGGTCATAAACTGAGTGTCCGATGGATCAAGGACAGGTTCTTGGCCCACTGCTCTACTAAGTGCTGTGTACCAAGCAATGCCAACGAACATCATACTGCCAAGAGTCTTCAGTGCCTCATCTCGTTGGACACCACTGGACAACATATCCCCAATGACGGCTAGGGAAGCTCTCAAGTACCTGGGCGCGAAGAAGAACACAGTCCCTTCCCATGCTCTCTGGGTTGGTCCCACACCCATTGCGCGAGAGGAGATGATACCCGTGGCATGATCTATGAAGGTGGCAGCCCCAGTAAGAGCACGAGGACCAGACTTCTCAACAGTAGGTAGTAACGCTTTGGCCCACTCAGTGCGGATAACATCCCCAATGGTTTCAAAGGCACGTTGAGAGGGAGCAAGTACCTTCTCTAGCGCTCCCATAGCACGACCTGGCTGGTCAAAGGCTGTACGAGCTGTCAGGCCAAACTCAGTGCCACCACCACGAGTGAGAGTGACAGCTATCTTGGAGTAGACGTATTGGTTCTCAGGTCTGGCTATATAACGAGCACCACGGGAGGCGTCCCACAGTGCTGGTAGACCCTCTTTGATGGATATGAGAAATGCCCTGGGTTCTCGCACTAGAGAGGTCAATCCTTGGATCATAAACCCTGACATATCCAGGTTTGCCATTGTTGCTCGGACAATAGTTGATGGCTGCTGTGCTGCTTTCAGTGCAGATGGAGCAGCACGAGTGAGAATGTCAGCTATTTCCTTCGCCTCGTCTGGCTTCCACCACAAGTCTTTGAGAAAGGATACTCCCTGACGGCCCTGAACAGCCAGAGTAGTACGTCCAGCTTTGATGGCTCTCTGAGTGCCAGCTTTCAGTTCTCCTGTTAGCTGTCCGATTTCAGTACGAGCAGCCTTTCGTTCAGTGGCATGGAGTTTTGCTATTGCTTTGCGTCCAGTAGCAGTGAGTGGTGCGAAGAAGTAGCCACCATCAGGGAGGGACTGAACTGATCCACGCTTGGATAGCTCCTCAAATATCTCTGGGTAGTTCTGTTCTAGGAACTGTCCTGTCTCACTAGTAGCAGTGCCTTTGCGAATATCAGCTAGGGACTGCTGAAGTTGCTTGCGTCCAGCCTGGACCTCCGTTCTTGCACCACGTAATGCCAGTAGCGCTTCCTTGTCGTAGAACCTGGCACGGGGCAACAGCTCATGGAGCAACTGCATCTGCGCCATCTTCTCACCCATGTCAGAGAGGTGGGCTTTCACTACTTCGACAGGATCAGTGACATACTCCCAACGACCAGAAGCAACACCTTCCTCGACGGACTTGAATCCACGGAGCTTCTGGAATCCTCTCTTTGTGCCAACAGGTTTTCCAAACTTGGTGAGTATAATCATGTCGCCAGTATCAATCTCCCTGGCCCAACGAGGAAAATAACGTTCCAGGAAGCCCCCCTCCAGAGCAAACTGTGGTTGTGACTTCTTGGGTAACGCATTGAGAAGACGCTCATACTCATTACGCATCTGGGGAAATACCTGACCCTGAATATAGTCCAAAGACGCACGAATACCAGTACCTCCCAGGTGTTCTGGCACAGCTGTCTCAGCAACATCACCAAAGAATACACGTTTACCAGTAGACAACAGCAAGTTAGGTTCATTCAGACCAGCTCGGCGGGTCAGGTTCTCAGGTAGCAGAGTTTCGAATCTGGCCAGTACTGCTGGGATATAGCTGTCCTGCCACTGAGCAAGAGCACCTTCATAGGCTGTCATAGGCTTAGCCAGCTCAGACTGTCCCAGTATGCGAGGACTTATCAGGTTGAGGGAGGACAATACCCGATTGGTTTGGGGTTGTTGTACCTGACCCAACCTAGCAGCTCCACGCTCAACAGCACTAGTTGGTGTAGCCTTAGTGAGTTGTCCAGCTACAGACGGTATCTCTGGAAGTGCACCACCAGCGCGACCAGCAGCTTGTCCAACCTTCTCTGCTGCTTGAGCGCCACGACGAAGTTGGCTAGCAGGAAACAGATATGTCAGTGGATCAGTTGCGACCTCACCAGCGAATCCCAGGAGTCCACGACCAGTCAATCGTCCCAGAGGAGTCTCTACTCCACCAAGCTCAGGAACCCCCTGCTGTTGAAGGAATGATTCCACATTAGGACGAGGAACATCCCTACCACCGAGACGTGCAAGGCTAGCTGCTAGTGGGCTGACACCCTCCGGTGATCTAATTCCTAAAGCAGTCTGGACTGCTGCACCAGGCAGAGAGGGAATCTCTAGCAGACGTGTAGGCCAGTTGAGCGCTGACTTCTCTTGTTGGCGACGCAGGAGCTTCTGGCGTTCTTCGTATTGGCGTGTAGTTTCAGACTGCATTATCGTACACTAGTAAGGGGAGCTACCTCACCTTGTGGTAGTGCCTGCTCAAAGTCTCCAAAGAACTCCTCACGGTTCTGTCCACTAAGAGCAGCAAGACTGCTATACAACGGGATGCGGCTACTACCAGTTTGGACATCAGTGAGTGTCTGTCGAACGGGCAGTTGTCTTCCACGAATGAACTGAAATCCACTAGACCCAGTGGGATACTGTGATTCTGTCACTGGAGTGGTTACACGACCATCCTGTTGTGTACCACCATATTGCTGCTGATAGCGCTGTACCTCTGCTGGATCGTTCATGTTGACTGGCGTGAGTACCTGCGCCCCAATCCCACCAAGGCCACGAGTTGCATCAGGCCACATGAGCTGCTGTTGAGTTGGTTGGTCTTCCAGCTGGCCAAAATAAGGACCAGTGATACTCCGATACAGTGGGCTCTGAGAAACTACACCAGACGCCTCTTCCTGAGACATTCCCAGCGCCAGGAGTCCTTCAACCAGGGTACGCGGATTAGCTAGCAGATTGGTTGCATACTGCTCACGCTCAAAGGTCGGTTGTCCATCGATGTATCCAGTAGCTTGGACATTGAACTGTCTTGTTGCTTCCTCGAATCGCTGTCTGTCCAGTGTTGGCATACCAGCAAGGAACTCGAAATCACCTGGTAGCTCAATACCTACGAAGGCAGCAAAGGATGACGGGTCTGTGGTGTAGCCAGACTGATCGCCAAACGCCAGGGCAGCCTCGAAGGCCAACTGAATGCGTTGGCGTCGGTCCAGGTTTTGCATCTCTGGAAGTTCGAGGTCACGCAGGCGAGTTTCCAGGTACTCCTGGTACATGCGACGGGTATCGGTATCTATTGCATCAAGAGGAGCCACAGCGAACTCACCAGGAACTCCACCCTGAGTTGCTCGTGGATCGCCCTCAGCACTAGTGAGTCTGGTCCACTCGCGTATTACAGCAGCATCAGAAGCTGTCAACCAAGCCGAGTCATGCTGAGCAAGCTCCTGACGCATCCGAGCCGTACTAACACTGCCTCCAGCCTGAACATTTGTCAGTATAGGTTGTCTATCAGGGTGTAAATCAGCTAATGGTGGATTCCCAGCTGGCCCAACACCACGGGTGGCAAATCCCTGATTCTCTGCAAAGCTCTCTCGCCTTATCTCTGTACTAGAGCCATCAGAGAAATCCTGGTAAACAATAACATCCCCGTTTGACTGAAGTTCACCATGTTCACCGACGACAGTACGAGACGCAGTTGGTGTAGGAGTACCTGTAAGTGCCTCTCCAGGGGTCTCGCCACCACCAGGCAATCGTGGCCGTGCAGGAGCCATAGCAGCGTGCTCGAAGTCTATCTCTGCCTGCTGTCGAGTACGCTCTTGGGGAAAGGGTGAGTCAGCTACTCGATGTGGCATTATCTGCCTCCATTAGAGAGTGTATCGACCAGTCCCCGGACACGCTGTTCTAGGGCCTGTGGATCTGGTGGTGGTAGATCAGGTAGAGACACTGGAGTAGTTGCACCTTCAGTGCCTCGTAGTGTTTTTGAGGTAAATTGAAATCCTGGTGGAATGCTACCTCTCGCCAGACGGCCCTGTTCTGATGCTCGTGTTACACCCTGGGACTCTTCCTTCAGTCGTAAGTCCTCTAGTTTTTCTCGAATCTCCTGTGCCTCTTGCGCTAGGGCATCCTCACGGGTGAGACCGAACTGCTCTGCCTCCTGAGCAAGACGCTCTCTGCCTATCGTCAAGGAGGCTTGAGCGCCAGTGAGTCCACCAAGAGCACCACTTTCTGCCTTGTTAGCATCACGTAGGGCTTCACGGACCTGCTCGAATATCCCGTCCCAGGCAATACGATCCAGACCCTCGTCGTTGCGCATGTCAGCAAGCTCACCAAGAGCTAGTGTTAATTCATCGACATCGTTCCAGTCCATACCAGCAATAATCTCACTGAGTTTACGCTGTGTAGTGGGGTCAGTGTCAGGTATTAGTTCCTGACCCACCTCAGGAGGTTGGTAACCAGTGGTAGAAGCGACGCCTAGCCTAATGTCCTCGGCCCGTTGTTCCTCTTTGACACGTTCTTCGTCTCGATCATAGCTAGCAGCTAACGCATTATTGAGAACCCTACGTTCTTGTGGCTTGGCTTGGATCATAATCCAACTGGCTAGCGAAATCACAGCAGCATCATCAGTCTGGGCATTGATAAGCTGTTCTGCTTGAGATCTAGCAGCTTCAGCATTCCACTGTTGAGCAGCCTGGACACCAGGTCCCGCTCCTGTCATCAAAGCTGCACCAGTACCTAGCCGCTCTAGAGCTGATGGCCCCTGGATGGGAATGCCTCCTGGAGCTAGATGGGGGTATTGTAAGTATGCCCTGCGGATGACCTCTTTGGCCTGAGCTAGAGTCATTCCAAACTGTTGTGGTGTCGAGCGGGGTGGTCCAGCCATTACTTCCTCCACCTGGCAAGGTCACTCTGTTCCTGTTTACCCATCAGGCGGGATATTCTACTGATATAGCGCCCTACGCCAGCAGGTCCATCACGACGCTCTATACTTTCCAGTATGGCTTGTCTCGTCTCAGGGTCACGATAGCGAGCCAGCTCCTCTTCCATCGTGAGGGTAGTGTGGAACAGTGGTCTTCCATCCACCACGAGAGACTCACGTACCTTGTCTACGTCGTGCTTGAAATGTTCTTTCAGTGCAGCGATGAGGCGCTCAGTCTTGTGCTGGCGAGGCTTAGGGCCTGGACGACGTGGCTGCATTACATCAACCTCGGTTGTGTCGCAGGAGGCGTACCTCCGGCTCTAGCAGCAGCTAATTCTGGATTCTCAGCAGCCATCTGTCCAGGCTGTCCAGGCACCGTCTGTGGCATAGGTAGCTGTATGCCCTGCTGCATGGGTATTCCCACACCACCTGGTCCAACAGGCATACCAGGAACTGGTTCTGGTTGTGGTTCTGTGAAGTAGTCCTCCAGGTCCAACTGTCTCAATGCTTCTCTGAACACCGCACTCTCGTAGTTGGAGGTAGCTACCATCTTCTCCAGGTCAATAGCATCAAGCTCAGCCTCTGGATCATGTATTCCAGCGCCCTCTTCAATGACTCTGACCTTTGTGGCAAGACCTCTTCCCTGGAGGTCAGCCAGCCACTGAGACTTGGCAATACGCTCAGCCTGGATGACTGGCTCGATCTGGAAATCAAGCTCATAATAGCCATCTATGTCCTCAGGGCCTAGTTCAAACCACTCTCCATCACCCTCAAAGTAGAGAGGCACAGGAGCCTGAATGACCTTCTCTATCAGGTACAGAACAAACGCTCCCAGTTCATTCATAGAACGAACCAGATTCTCCAGTCCAGGCGCAAACAACGACTTGGCAATTGCAATGAGTTGTAGTGTAGCAACACCTGAGACGTTAGCACCAGCAGGAAGACCATATAGAATGGGCGCTAGCGAGAATGTGTCAGCTTGTTTTTCCAGCCAGTCACTCAACCACCGGAGATCGTCACCTACTGGAGGTGCTGGAGCCCATTCCCATTTGTAGCCGTCTGGAGCTAGGATAGTTTCTCCAGGGATATAAGTTATAGTAGTCAGGTTGGGATCAATTCCAGGTGGGTCATCACCGATGGGGACGAGTCTAGCTGCAGGAAAACCATTGAGGTAGGCCCAGTTCATCCTGATAGTCGTAAAGCTGTCCTGAAGATCCTGGATCGGAACCAACGGAGCAGCAATACTCTCGTACTGGTCAACAGGATTCTTACTCCCTGTAGTAGAACCCAGTGCCGAAAAATATGGCGGTCTCTTGTAGTCGTGGTAGCCTGCCTTGACCAGAACCCCAGCCACAAAGTAACAAAACACATGTCTGTCCCAATATTCCACAAACTCCACTGTGTCTGGCAAAGTTGTCCAGTCGCCAGGCTCCTTCATCACCTGACCGACAATACGGCTGAACCCCTGTCTCTTGTCGTAAGCCAGGTTGAACTTCTTCATCATGGGAAGAGCTTCACGACGAGTGATCTCCAGAACCTCACTCAGCCCATCTTCGTCCTCTGCAACAGGATAGTAGCTACTGCTCTCAACATGCTCCCATATGAAAGGAAAGTGTTCTGCATGGTGTTCCTCAACACGCTTGTTGTAGTTCTCTGCCGTCTCACCATCTTTCCTCAGGCCATAACTAGACCAGTAGTGTTCTCTGAACACAACCTTATGCACACCAGATCCTGCCGTAGCCAGATCGTCCCTTATCATGCCCCAGGTGTCCTTGCCTCGACTGGCACGGACCAACCATCCAGCCAAGAACTTCTCAACGAGGGAAGCAGTTTCCCGTGCCTCCGTGCCCAGACGCTTCCGTGGAGTCATCTTGGGTCGTGGAAAGTCATTAGTGATAGCAACAGCTCTCCGTATGATGTCCCTTATCAACGGGGAGTTGTATTCACTGTTAGTCTTCTTGAATGCTTCAGGTATCTGTACCCTGTGTCGGCCATAGCGATGGTCGTACATATCT
>SDBV01001384.1_pt1 | contig 36532 bp, 25 predicted proteins | sample 2277081 | NCBI WGS metagenome assembly SDBV01 (sample SAMN10402039, study PRJNA504765) | marine sediment metagenome | isolation source: marine sediment core GS10_PC15, 223 cmbsf | place: Arctic Ocean: Southern Knipovich Ridge | collected 2010 | reverse complement strand
TTCTGTTGCACTAACGAGTTGAATACAAGTCGGATAAATCTCACTTCATTCCGTAATCAGGCCCGGTTTTAGGCTATTATGCCTTTCTCTTTCAACAATGGTCTTGGGTCGACAAGATTCTTCTTCAAGCCTGCCTCGCGTTGGGATAAACCCAATGCCAGAGCCATCAATTGGGTGAAAAACATGACCGGCATCTCTTCTTCAAAACCCATTTGGAACTGTCGGGCATCAAGATTGGTGTGGCATAGTGGGCAGGCCGCCACGATCGCCTCTGCCCCGGCCAGGCGGGCTTCTTTGATCAAGGTGCTGCTTAAGTCTAAAACGATATCCTTGCGGGTGAGAGAGTGGGCTGCACCACAACACGTGGTCTTATAGGACCAATCAAGCACCTCAGCACCCAGGGCTGCTACCAGATCGTCCAATTCTGTAGGATTTTCTGGGTGAGCTGCCTCGGTAATATGGGGAGGGCGAGTGAGTAAACAACCGTAATAACAAACAACGCGCAAACCTTGTAAAGATTGCTTCACCCTGGCGGAAACCTCTTCGGGACCCACATGCTCGATGATCGTTTCGCCAAGCGAATTAACCTTGACGGAATCCTGGTAGGTATAGCCAATGCTCTCGTCTACGGTTGATTTGTGATCTTCATCATGCCGCATCATGTATTGTGCGGTTTTATGGCGGTTGAAGCAAGCTGCACAGGGCATGGTTACTTCATTGAAACCGCTCTGCTCGATCAAAGAAAGATTTTCCATCGGCAAGCGCATGGCGGCTTCAGGATCAGCGCGATGAGCTGCTGAGCTGCCACAGCAGAGCCAACCATCGGGTTCGATCAACTCGAGGTCCAGTGCTTTTGCTACTGCAAGGGTAGAAGTATTGAATTCTGGGCTGGTCGCATGCAGAGAACACCCTGGGTAATATGCGATCGCCTTGCTTGCTCCTGGAATGGGTTTCACCTTGCGTGGTGGCCGAGTAAGAGTTGGGAAGAAGGGGAATTTATTCTTGGCGATCATCTTGATTCCCATGTCCAAATCTTCTGTAATGGGATGAGTGCGAATATTGCGCAGTTTCAGTTCTGCGATCAAGCCAAGTTCATATGAGCGACCCCAGAGGCGCACCTCTCGTAAGAAGGCTTTGTTCATATTGTCCACTTCTTGGACCGGTGGATCAATACCGCGATTAAGAGCCTCCCGGGTCAGAAAATCCATTATAGCAGCGATATCCAGATCCTGCGGACAGCGGGTTGTACAGACCTGGCAGCAGGCACATAACCAGGGTGTTTGTGCTTCAAGGGCAATGTCCTCTTGTCCAAGCTGCACGGCGCGCATGATCTGATTGGGCTGCCAGTCAAAATATTTTCCAACCGGACAACCGCTGGTGCATTTGACGCACTGGTAGCAGAGATAAACATTCTGACCCAGCTCTTCCTGTATAAGCTGCGCCAGATCGGAATTTATCCGGAATCCTTCGCGTTCATGTTGTGCTGTATCGTTCACTAATATCCTCCTTGTGATCAGCCATCTCCAATCAATGGTGCGCTTATGCTGGCTCGGGAGTTGGTTCAGGGATGACGAGGCGGGGATACAAACCGGCGCCTTCGACGATCGGTTTGACCGCCGCTTCCCACTCGATTGCCATAATGTGGACACCTGCCACTCCCTCGATCTCTTGGAGCTGCTGGATCAACTCGATGCAGATTTGAATGCCGGTTTCCTTCCAGGCAGCTGAGCGGGCTTTCTTGTCGTCTTTAGTCAATTCATCTTTGCTTATGTCAGCCCAGGGAGCGCCTGCCTCGGTCATACGGGTGATCATCTCATCCGGAATGAGGATTCCAGGCACGTTATTCTTCATATAACGAGCCATGCCCGGACTCTTTAAAGGACCCACACCGGCCAGAAAGTATGTTTCTTCATGGGTACCGAGTTTGCGCACTTTCTCCATGAAGACTTTAAAGGCTTCAATGTCATAGATCAGCTGGGACTGAATGAAGTCCGCGCCTGCCTTCACTTTTTTCGCTAATCGATAAGGGCGAAAATCCAAAGGATCCCCAAATGGAGCCGATGCCGCACCGACAAAGAAGCGCGGTTCAGGACCTTTCATTTTATCGCCGCACTGAAAGATGCCTTCATCGCGCATATCGGCAACCATCTGAATCTGTTGAATCGAATCGATATCAAACACGTTCTTGGATGTGGGATGGTTGCCAAAAGATTGGTGGTCTCCTGACAGGCAGAGCAGGTTGCGCATTCCCAGGGCATAAGCACCCAATAAATCACTCTGGATCGCCAGTCGATTGCGATCTCGGCAGGTCATTTGGATTACAGGCTCTAAGCCTTCCTGAACGACGAGCGCTCCCGCGCCGATGCTGGACATGCGTACAATGGCGGTCTGGTTATCGGTGATATTGACTGCGTCACAGTAACCCTTGAGCAGAGCGGCTTTCTTGCCGATCACTTCTCGGTCCGCATTTTGTGGCGGCCCGAGCTCTCCAGTCACGGCAAAATGCCCGGCGTGGAGGACACGTTCCAGATTGGATCCAACTAAATATCCATTTGTGCTTGGATTGGCTGTCATCTTTTACTCCTCCTCACTGACCAGACGAAGGTCTTCCCGGATTATTTTGCGAGGTCCGCCATCACGAGAGGTCTGCCAGTTTTTCGGGCTTTGCAGGTCCATCAGGACTTCTAATCTGTCCATGCTGCTCAAGCGATCATAGATCAATACCCAGGCGCAAGGTGTATCGGGGCTGATTTCACAGTGACCATTTTCTGAACCCCCACAGGGGCCGTTGAGGAGCGATTTTGAACAACGGGCTATGGGGCAAATACCTCCGGTTAAACCGAGTACACAATCTCCGCATGCTGCGCAGCGTTCTTCCCATACCCCTTGTTCGAGAGGTAGACCCAGGAATGTGGTATTAAGGCCAGGAACCACCCAGGTTTTCGGGAAGTGCTCTGCTATCGCCTGGACCCCGATCCCGCAGCCAAGCGAGAGGACGATATCAACCTCTTCAACCTGCTCAGAGATGGTATCCAGGTATTCCCATTCGCATTGCCGTTGGACGGTCACATCGGTGACATTCCACGGGACCCCATCCAGCTTGGATGACATCCGCAGTGAAGAAGACATAATGGCCGCTTCACGAGAGCCTCCCGCGAAACATACAGTGACACAGGTGCCACAGCCAACAACCAATACGTTATCAGCGTTCCCGATTAGAGACTTTACCTCATCAAGTGATTTCTGTTCTGCAACGATCATCTCAGTCGCTCCTCTAAAAGTGTGTTCCTCAGGTGAAAATTACTTATAATTGCGGAATTCTGAATAAACAAAATTAGAAATTCCTTCATTTAGAATACCCGGCAAGTCAGCATTTCAACCGGCTTTCTCATCTTCGTTTCCATTGAGTCTCAATGGATTCGGTCCTAATTCTTCAATCTCAGCAGCCATCTCTGCAGTTGAGGTGGCAAACTGACCTCCCATGGCTGAAGATAGGTTGACCATGCGGATTCGTTTGGCGCCTATACCAATGTCCTCCAACAGCTTCTGCAGATATTCAACTCGCCGGCGGGCGTTGAGATTACCTTCCAGGTAATGGCAGTCGCCCTCCAGTCAACCGGCCACCATTACACCATCCGCACCATCCTCGAACGCTCGTAAGACATAGAGCACATCCAGCTTTCCTGTGCAAGGTAGTTCGATGACCTTGATCGATTGTGGATATTCCAATCGCATTGAACCGGCCAAGTCTGCTGCGGCGTATGCGCAGTAATGGCAGCAAAAGGCGACGATTTCCGGCTGAAAAGATCCCTCGCTCATTTCTTTATCTCGATACTTGACAAAGGCACAAAGCCGGTATGGATTGGTTCCTTGTTAAACAACGCATCTAGTTTAGCCATGGTCTGCACATCCTTCGAGTGCATGAGCTGAATAGCCTGGGCAGGGCATTCTGAGACGCAAATTCCGCACCCATGACAGATGGTAGGTTCGATAAAAGCTGCCCCTAGAATGTCACCGACTCCGGTGACATTCCCTTGTACCTGGGGGACATCATAAGGACAGATGCGTACGCAGGTCAGGCAGCCGACACAAGCCAGCTGGTCGACCACAGCAACGCGGGCATTGGTCTGGATGGTTTCTTGGGATAAGATGCTGGCAGCACGCGAGGCAGCTGCCTGTGCTTGAGCGATGGTCTCATCCAAGAATTTCGGATAATGAGCCAGACCAGCCATGAAGATGCCATCTGCAGCAAAATCCACCGGCCGTAGTTTGACATGCGCCTCGAGGAAAAAGCCATCCATATTCAAAGACAATTTCAACTGGCTGGCAAGTTCTCGCGTGCCCGCTGAAGGAATAATAGGCGTGCTTAGGACAAGCAAATCGGGTTCAATTTGGAGCTCTCTTCCCAATATGGGTTCCCAAACTCTGACTGATAAAGGCGATGGGTTCTCTGAAGGTGTTCTATCAGAATCCAGCAGGATTTCTGGTTTCCGTTCAAATTCATATTGGATAAACCTGATCCCGGCTTCTCTGGCCTGGGTATAGAGCTTCTCCTTGAAGCCATATGTGCGAATGTCCCGGTAGATAATACTGACCTGAGCATCTGGATTGATCTCTTTGAGCTTCAATGCATTTTTCAAAGCAGTTGTGCAGCAGAGCCGGCTGCAGTACTTTTCTGCCGGGCCGATACACTGCAACATGACAACTGAACCGATGCTCGAGGCATTCTCACCCTTGGAAAGGCAGTTTTCGAATTCCAGCTGGGTTAAGATTCTAGGATCTTGTCCATAACCGTATTCATCCCCTTTATATTCAACCCCACCAGTTGCGACAATCGTCACACCGTGCTTAACTTGTAAAGTGCTGCCATTTGAGGTGAGCAGAGATTCAAAATTGCCCTTGAAACCACTCGTGTTGGCCAGCTGGGTGTTCAGGTGGCTGGTGATGAGGGGATGTGCCGACACTTTTTCGACAAGCCGGGCCAGGAATTCAGCGGGAGATAACAGTTCTTCGTTCTGCGTAGAGAGATTCTCAATGAAATACTGCAGATAACGAAGATTACCTCCAAGGACGGCCTCTCGCTCGACGATATGGACTGGAAAACCTTGATCAGCGAGTGTGAGGGCTGCTGTCATACCTGCTGCCCCACCACCCACGATCAAAGCGGTATGATTGACGGGAACTTCAAAGGTGGTCAATGGCTCGAGCTGCGAGGCGCGAGCGATAGCCATGCGGACTAAGGTTTTTGCTTTTTCTGTCGCCCCGTCCCAATCATCTGAGTGCACCCATGAACACTGGTTGCGGATATTAGCCATCTCGAACAGGTGTGGGTTGAGCCCGGCCTGGCGGATGGCATCCTGAAACAATGGTTCGTGAGTTAAGGGTGTGCAGGAAGCGACCACCACCCGGTTGAGGTCAAGATGGATTACTTCTTCGATAATGTGAGCGATGGTGTCTTGGGAGCAGGCGTATAGGTTATCCTCCGCATAGACTACACCGGGCAGGGAACGGGCATACTCAGCGACCGAAGGCACATCCAGATAACCACCGATATTGCTCCCGCAGTGGCAGACAAAGACACCAATGCGAGCCTCTTGTGCCAATTGATCTCGCTCTGATGGATATTCGGGGATCTTTGCCAGGCTGAATCGGGCAGGAGCGAGCAGCTGTGCAGCTGCTGCGGCAGTCCCACTGGCTTCGATCACCGTTTCGGGGATGTCCTTTGGTTCGCGGAAAGGTCCCGCGACATAGATGCCTTTACGGCTGGTTTGCAGTGGGTCAAAGAGGGTCGTTTGGCAGAAACCATATTCGTCAAGTTCGACTCCCAGACTGTCCGCCAGGTTCTTTACCGAATCCGAGATCTCCATGCCAACAGACAAGACTATCAGGTCGAACTCCTCCTCTAGGAGATCAGCCTGCTCCTCATAGGATGTGGAATAACGCACCCTGAGGTTCCGAGTCTGTGAATCTTCTTTGACCTCGCTCGGCCGGCAGCGGGTGTATTTCACACCATATTCATTTTCCGCCCGCTGGTAATATTCTTCGTAGCCCTTGCTGAATGCCCGGGTATCCATGAAAAAGATTTGGCAGGAGACATCTATCTCGCCATCACGTTGGCGAGATTCTGCTTTGGCGTGCTCAAGGGTCATAATCGCTTCTTTAGCGGCATACATACAGCACACTGAAGAACAGTAATCATGGGTCTGATCGCGGCTGCCAACACATTGCAGAAAAGCGATGCGTTTAGGGCTTTGACCGTCCGAAGGTCGCTGGACATGACCTTGGGTAGGACCAGAGGCAGAAAGCATACGTTCATACTGCAGGGATGTGACCACGTTAGGATATCGGCCGAGACCATATTCTTCTGAAAGCTCGGCGCGATAGATCTGGTAACCAGGAGCCAGGATCACCGCACCAACATCGATCACGCTCTGGCGGGGCGGCATATCGTGGTCGATGGCGTCCACACCGCAGGCGAAGGTGCAGCTCATACACTCGGAGCAAATGCCGCATGCCAGGCAGCGAGCAGCCTCAGCCTGGGCACTTGCCTCATCGTATCCACCTTCGATTTCGGCGAAATTATCTATGCGACTTTCAACGGGCAGCTCTGGCAATGGCATCCGACCTTGAACCCGGATCTCCCCCTGGGCCATACGCGCCTCGATCTCCTGCTCTTCGAGATGGACAACCGGCAGCAGGGGTTTAGTGGGACGTTCTAGCTGGTTTCCACTCAAGTAGCGCATGATCGACTCAGCAGCTTCGTGACCGCTGGCGACTGCTTCGATCACAAAAGCAGTTCCGGAAACACTGTCTCCCGCAGCAAATACTCCCGGGCGAGTGGCAGCAAAGGTGTTCGGATTGACCGCGATTGTCCTTTGATCGGTCAGACCGACACCAGCATCATCAGGGATGAAGGCCAGACCAGCGCGCTGGCCAACTGAGAAGATCACCGTATCGCAGGCGATGATGTGATGCGAATCTTCGATCTTGTCGACCAGCAAACGACCGGTTTCATCAAAAGCGAATGAACTCACCTGCATACACTCTACGCCGCTGACATGACCGTGTTCGTCCGGCAGGATCTGCTCGAAGGAGTGTCCAGCATAAATGGAGACACCCTCCTGCTCGGCGGCTTCGATCTCCCAGTCATGCGCAGGCATTTCCTGGCGACTTTCCAGGCAGGCTAATGAAACCTGACATCCAAGGCGGATAGCACTGCGAGCGACGTCAATCGCCACGTTACCGCCTCCCAGCACCAGGACATTCCTTCCAATAGCAGCTGTGTCACGCTGGTCATATTTTCCCAGGCGAACATCTCGCAGGAAATGAGTGTTGATCAGGACACCATCCAAATCTGCACCTGGGATGGGTAAACGAATACCTTCATGGGCACCGACAGCGATTAATACGGAGGAAAAGCCCTCATCGAATAAGTCATCTAAGTTGTTGACTTGCGTGTTGAGATGTAATTGAACGCCTAAATCGACGATGTCCTGGACCTCACGTTCGATAATCTCGCTTGGCAGACGATACTCAGGGACACCCAGCCTGAGCATTCCTCCAGCGACAGGCATGGCTTCATAGATCGAAACTGGATATCCAGCTCGCACCAGGTCTTGTGCTGCAGTCAAGCCGCACGGGCCAGCGCCGATGATGGCCACTCGCTTGTCGGGATATAAAACCTCAGCTGGTTCAACCATCTCACGGGGGTTGGTATAAACTTGATCAGTGATAAAGCGTTTTAACGCTCGGATATTAATCGGTTCGTCGACCAATCCCCGGTTGCAGGCTGCCTCACAACGGTGGTTGCAGATGCGTCCACAAATGCCGGGGAATGGGTTATCCATTTTGATCACCCGCAGGGCATCATCCCAGCGTCCCTCACGGATTAAAGCGATATAACCTTGGGCACGTTGTCCAGCTGGACAGGCATCTCTGCAGGGAGCGATACCTCGTTTTTCAATGGCATATGCGTTGGGGACCGCTTGCGGGTAAAGTTTATAAGCAGCCCGGCGTTGATTTAATCCCTCATTGAATTTATCCGGGATCACGATCGGGCATACTGTGACACAGTCGCCACAGGCAATGCATTTAGTTAAGTCGATGTAGCGTGGCTCATGGTGGACGGTGACCGAAAAGTCTCCCGGCTCCCCCATGAGATCTATGACATTTGTATCGGTGAGTATTTCAATATTAGGATGACGACCTGTCTCGACCAGTTTCGGGGAGATGGTACACATGGCACAGTCATTGGTAGGAAAGGTCTTATCCAGCTGGGCCATTTTTCCGCCGATTGCCGACTTCTTTTCGACAAGATAAACCTTAAATCCCTGGTCTGCCAGGTCAAGAGAAGCCTGCATGCCCGCGATGCCACCCCCGACAACCATAACCGCGCCGGTCGGTATCTTTGTTTTGAGATCAGGCTTGCTTATCGCCATCCAGACTCCTTCAGCCTTTATCCTGGTGAGATTCGTTTACCGCGAAACTCTAATTCGTCTTCGAATTCAATCTCGGTATCTGAAGGTGATTCTCCCTTGAGCGGGTTTGGTCCCAGTTCACGAATGCGATCTGTCATCTTTTCTACCGCGGCAGCAAAAGTATGTGCTTGGCTGCCGGACATGAAGAACATTTCCAACCGGTCGCTACCCAGCCCGATTTCATCAAGAATTTCTTGTGCCCGCTTTAAGCGAGCCAACCCGCGTTCGTTGCCGCGTACATGGTGGCAGTTTCCGATCGGACAGGCTACCACGTAAACGCCATCGGCTCCTTGCTCAAATGCTTCCAATAGATATCGAATATCCGTCTTGCCCGTACATGGCATGCGCACAAATTTCACATTGGCTGGGTATTGAACACCCATAGCACCTGCTGTATCGGCTGCCATATAACCGCAATAAATACAATAGAATGCGGTTATCTCTGGTTCGAAGGATTTCCTAGGTATATTTGTTGTCATCGATGTGATTATCCCTTTGCTCAGTCGCCCGCGACCGGTATTGTTTGCCAGGCTCCCAGACCTTTAATCTCCCTCAGCATCATCTGTTCATCGGTGTAATGGATCAGCTGGATGGCATTGGCGGGACACTCTCCTGTGCAGGTTCCGCAACCCTGGCACAAAGCCGGATCGATATATGCTGCTCCACCCAAACCGCCGACACCTGGCCGGTCTTCCTGATATACCATCTGGGGGATGGCGAAGGGACAGGTGCGGGTGCAGGTGAGGCAGCCAACGCATTTATCCGGATCGACTTCAGCAACTACACCACCCAAATAAAGCGTCTCCTGAGAGAGCAGGCTTAATGCCCGACCAGCCGCCGCCAGGGCATGGCTGATGCTCTCTTCGATGAATTTTGGATAGTGAGCCATCCCAGCCAGGAAAATTCCATCCCGCATGAAATCCATCGGGCGCAGCTTCAGTTGAGCCTCTTCGAAGAATCCCTCGCTGGAGAGCGGCACGCGCAGCATCTGCGATAATTCAAGGCTGCCATCTGCGGGGGCAATCGACATGCTCATGGGGATCATATCAGCAGGTAAATCAAGCCAGCGATCCAGAGAAATTTCGTAAACCCGGACAAAAAGCTGGTTTTCCTTGAGGATTACTTCAGGTGGATTCTCGTCCGTGTAGCGGATAAAGACTACCCCAAGGCGGCGCGCCTCAGTGTAATACTCTTCCCGGAAACCGTAGGTGACGATATTTTTATAAAGCACACTCACCTGGCAGGAAGGGTTGAATAGCTTCAACCGGATGGCATTCTTGATCGTATTGGTGCAGCAGACCCGCGAGCAGTAATCCGGTAAACCTTCAGGTCGCACACATTGGATCATGACCACGTTTTTAAGGGCTGCGATGTCCTCAGGGTGGTGAATGATCTTCTCTTCTAAATCTTGTTGGGTGATCACCTGCGGAAATTCTAGCAAGGAGTGCTGGCGGGTTTCCTGGGCCCCGGTAGCGACGATGGTAACCCCATGTTCGATCTTTATCGAATCGCCGAATCCATTCCGCCTGGTTTGCAGCTCAGTGATAAAGTAACCCACATGACCTGAATGGCTGACAACCTCAGTCCTGGTGTGAACCACGATGCGGGTGTGCGCTCGTACACGGTTGATCAAATCCCGCAGCAGGCGTTGGGGGTTATAACCCTCGGCAACATAATATAGATTGCGAAGGTTGCCTCCCAGGGTTTGAGATCGCTCAACCAGGTGGACATCATATCCGCTATCGGCGATCGCCAGGGCGGAAGTCATTCCGGAGACACCACCACCGATCACAAGAGCACTGGGTCGGCAGCGGTGTTGGTGCTTATTGACTGGCTGGGCTGCGATAACCCGCCCAATCGCTATACGAACCATCTCGGTGGCTTTGCGATTCGCCATGGGGACCTGTTCTTGATGAACAAAGCTGCACTGTTCCCGCAGGTTGACGACTTCCAACAGATATGGGTTGAGTCCTGCCATGCGAATGCTGCGCTGGAAGAGTGATTCATGGGTGCGATTGCTGCAGGCGGCGATCACAACCCGGTTGAGTTTCTCTTCTTTGATGCTTTGAATTAGCTGCTCCTGCACCTCGGGGAAACAAGCATATTCGATCATATCCACAGAGGATACATTGGGCAGATGGCTGGCATTGCGAAGCAAGGCTGGAATGTCAATAACCTCGCTGATTGATTCCCCACAAGTGCAGGCGAACACGCCGACCCGTGGTTCTTCGGCACTCACGTCGCGCTCTGGAGGCAGACCATCAACAGTCAGGAATGGATATTCACGGCTGAATTGATGGGTGTGCAGACGGTCATTGAGCAGGCGCATCACTTCGGCTGCAGCACCGCTGGCATCGATGATGGTCTCGACAATCTCTTTTGGAGAAGAAAATGCTCCGCAAACAAAAACTCCCGGTCGTGTGGTTTGCAGAGGGGTGAATTTATCAGTCTGGCAGAATCCGTATTGATTTAGTTCAATTCCCAGGTTATCTGCGAGATATCTAGCTGATTCTGGCGGCTGCAGACCTGTTGCCAGAACAACCATTTCAAATCGTTCCTGGTGCAGTTCGCCGTTTGGGGTGGCGTACTGCACGATAAGATCACCGGTATGCTGGTCTTCTTTGATTTCAGAGATCCGGCAGTGGTTATACTGAATATTGTGGCTGTCTCTCGCTTTGGAGAAGTAGGCGCTGTATTCCTTGTTGAAGGCGCGTTCATCCATGATGAACACGCTGCAATCGATCTCCTGACCCAGACGCTGCTTGGCCAGGATAGCCTCTTTGGTAGCGTACATACAACAAATCGAAGAACAAAAGGGGTTATTTTTGTCACGAGAGCCGATGCACTGCAGCCAGGCGATCGAACGCGGCTGTTTTCCGTCTGATGGTCGAGTGATGATGCCCTCAGTGGGTCCAGAACGGCTGGCTAATCGTTCGTACTGCATGGCTTGAACGACGTTTGGATACCTTCTATACCCCAGCTCTTCCAGCTCCTGTGAATCGTAGACTTTAAAACCGAGCGCCAGGATGATTGCACCGACTTCGACGGTCACCAAACGGGGTTGCTCTGCGAGGTTGATCGCCTCAGTTGGACATGTATCGACACATTTACCACAATCCTCACAATAAGGACCTTTATCGATCACATATGCATCTGGTGTCGCTCGAGCGGCTACTTTGTAAGCGGCTTTACGGTTGGTCATGCCTAATTGGTAGCTGTCGGGCAGCTCGACTGGGCAAACTTCAGCGCATTTTCCACAGCTCGTGCAGCGGTCGATATCCACGTAACGTGGTTCTTGTCGTAGAGAAACGGTGAAATCGCCGGCTTGACCTTCTACTTCCAGGATGTTGGTATTGGTCAGAATCTCGATATTCGGATGTTGGTTGTGTTGGATATATGCGGGAGAGATGGATGGTCTTGTACAGCCATAACCATGATCGGCAGTCCCACGACAGAGAACACAATCGTGCTGTGGGAACATGAAGCCAAGTTGAGCAACTCGCCCTCCCAGGCAGGGTGTTTGCTCGACCAGGTAAACCTTCAATCCCGCGTCAGCCAGGTCAAGTGCGGCACGCATACCCCCAATGCCGCCGCCCACAACCAGGGTCGCGGCTGGTTCGCCATGGATATTGCGGGTCGTCATAGTTTGCATTAATGCCTTCCCCGAAGAAAATGGGTTATCAGTATTTTTGACGACGAACAGGATAAATACCCCTATTCTTATCGTTATTATAGATACAGGAATGAATTATTGTATGTGTCATTCGTCAATAAATTCCGGGTAATATGTCCTTTGTTTAGAATGAGATTAGATCCCCAATTATTAGGGAATCTAATCTCATTTGACAATGAATTACCATGCAATTACCAAGCAGGGATATCGAATGAATTATGGTCTCCTCATATTCCTTTTTAAAGCATTGGTAGTAGATATTCGTAGGCGCTTAAAGAAGCTTTTGCACCTTCACCGACCGCCACCAGAACCTGTTCGGCGTAGCTGTCGGTCACATCGCCAGCGGCGAACATTCCAGGCACATTGGTGCGAGCATAACAATCTACTTTAATGCGCCTTTGATCATCGAGATCAACGAGATTCTCAACCATTTGAGAATTGGGGATCAGGTTCATTTCGATGAAAGTGCCCTCAGCTTCTATGGTTTCTTCTTTCCCATCTGGATTTTGCACAATCAACAGGTTGGCAAATCCATTTCCCTTTACCTCGGTTACGGTGTGATTTTCCAGGATGGTCACATTGGGTAATTTGGATAATTTCTTTCCCAGCGCTGTTGTGAGTGCATCGCCAGACAATCCAATCAAGTGGACATGTTTGGCAACCGTCGCCAACTCGGCTGCTGAGCGTAATGCCAAATCACCTTCACCGACGACCACGGTATTCCGGTCTATGAATAACGGCGCATAACTCAAAGCTGAATAGCATAGGCCGCGCATGATGAACTGTTTCTCTCCAGGCACTTTAAGACGCTGCTGCTTCGTACCAGAAGCGATGACCACAGCTTTCGCTCTTAATTCTCCACCACCGCGGGTGCGGACCATGAATCCAGAATCATCTTTCTCGATGTGGTCAACGGGTTCCATATGGCGGGCAAATTTTAGGTATTCAAGCTCGCTGCGGAATTTGTTGACGATCTCTAATCCGCGGATGACTTGATAATCCTCAATCCAGGGTAAAGCTAGACGATAATTTGTTTTCCCACCCAGGTCTTTAGAAATCATCAATACTTTTAACCGTTTGCGTATAGCATAAACAGTGGCGGTCAGACCGGCAGGTCCCCCTCCGACGACGATCAAGTCGTACATAGTTCACCTCATTTGTTTTAGTTATTGATGTTATTCAAGTGATAGCAATCCAATAAACTGCCACCTGGAGTACTGAACATGGGGTTTAACCTTCAGGTGCAGTTTCGATGAACTCCTGTTCCATCATGGAGTGTGTTAAATCACGCGAACGCTTGATGATGCGGTGAGCCTGTTCGTATATTTCGTCACGGCTTAGAGTTAGTTTGGCTACACCTTGTTCCTGAGCTTTCAAAGCAACCGCAACAGCTTCGCGGGGGAAGACTTCCCAATCATCCATCGTCGGAAGAATTTGCTCCTCATCCAGGCGCTCACCGACATGGTCAGCGAGTGCTTTGGCAGCTGCGAAGCACATCTCATCAGTAATAGTGCTTGCCCTGACATCCAATGCTCCACGGAAGATACCTGGAAAACCCAGAGAATTGTTCACCTGGTTGGGGAAATCCGATCGCCCAGTAGCCACAATCCGCGCGCCACCTGCTTTAGCTTCCCAGGGCCAGATTTCAGGCACCGGGTTGGCGCAGGCGAAGACAATGGCATCCTTTGCCATCAACTCTACCCATTCCTTAAGGATTACGCCAGGTCCTGAACGGCTTAAGGCGATCACTATGTCGGCGCCTTCCATCGCCTCGGGGATGTTTCCTTCCCGGCCCTCCTGGTTTGTTATTTGGCATAAACGCCATTTATCAACGTATTCGGCTTTACGCAGCTCTAAATCATGCCTGTGTTTACCGAGAATACCTTTACTGTCCACCATCAAGCATTTTGCAGGGTCCACCCCTGAACCAAAGATTAAGCGGGAGCAAGCAACATTGGAGGCACCGCTGCCCACAAAGGTAATTTTCACCTCGCTCATCTCTTTGCCGACGATCTTCAGCGCGTTGATCAGGGCTGCCAGGGTGACTGTGGCGGTGCCTTGCTGGTCATCATGCCAGACGGGAATCTCGGTTTTTGCACGCAGCGTATCAAGTATATAAAAACACTTTGGTTGCGAGATATCCTCCAGGTTGATACCCCCAAAACCAGGCTGGAGCATGCGCACGGTGTTGATGATCTGATCCGGGTCTTTGGTATCCAGCATGATGGGGACCCCATCCACACCACCCAGATATTTGTAGAGCAGGGCTTTACCTTCCATGACAGGGAGTCCAGCTTTAGGTCCGATATCACCAAGCCCCAGCACGCGGGTACCATCGCTGACCACTGCTACAGTGTTCCATTTGTTCGTGTATTCGTAGACTAATTCTGGTTGTTCAGCGATTGCCCGGCATGGTTCTGCCACACCAGGGGTATACCAAATGGCGAAGTCTTGAAAATCTCGAACACAGCACTTCAAAGCAGTTTCAATTTTCCCCCGGTAGAAAGGATGCAATACCATGGCATCGGCCGAGGGTTTCTCTGCTTTAGCAAGCAGCTCATCAACATTGACGGGCTCTTTTTCTATAAGCATCAAGTTCTCCTATTTGAGAGAAGAAAGTACCTTATTGGATAGGTAATCGTTATTGCTGCAGATAGGAATCTGCGTAGATGACTTTGTTGAGCAGAACCTGAACTGTTTTCCAGATGTCCGCCTGTTTTGAATCGCTCAAATTAAAATCGTCGACGGTTGGTTCTTCCATGTTCGTTGTACGTTCGGCGATCTTGAGGTACGACTTTCCGACTGGAGTGGAATCGTCGCCCTCTTCGATGATGCGGATGGTTTCTTTCAGATCATCGTCAAGTGGATCGGCGATCATCATTTTCAGTCCCACACCCATGAGCATGGCGCAGTAGACTTGGTTGATCAAACCCCGGTTTTCATGAGGTACTGCATTGGATACATTCGAAAGACCAACCGAGATGGCTGGTGGCGGATCCCAGGCAAATTGCAGCGTGCGCACTGCTTCCAGTAATTCTGGGCAAAATTCCTGGCATCCGGAAACTGTCAGCACTAATGGATCGATAATCAGATTCTTCATTGGGAAATCGATTTCAAGCATTCGGGGGATCAGCTGTTCCAGGGCGATCGTGACGCGCTCATCTGCGGCGACGGGGACACCGCTGCCCATGGTCAATGCGATCAGTTTCGCGTCATATTCTTTGGCCAATAAAGGCACTTTTTCCAATCTTTCCGGTTCAGCAGAGGTGGAATTAATGATCGCTTGGGCTTTGGTCACTTTCTTTAACCCAGCTTCGATACCCATCAAGTTGGTGCTGTCGAAACTGAGCGGGACATCCGTTACCGCTTCAATATTTTCCACCATCCAGGGAAAAACCTCTTCCCAATCCTTCTTTCGTGGTCCCAGGTTGATATCAACGGCTGCTGCACCGCCTTCAACCTGTTTTACCGCTAGGTCTTGAAAGAATTTTGCATCTCTTTCTTTCAAGGCGACTTTGACCTTCTCCGAAATGATGTGGATATTTTCTCCGATGATGTACATACGTGCCCTCCCTTTAATCCTTTCAATTATTCTTGTTTATTCGTTATCGCTGCTTCGACCGATGGAAAACGGGATAGGTCTGTATGCGGGAGAAACAGCGCAGAAATAAATGCATCATAGAATTTGTTATCTGCAGATAATTCGATATAGGTCATTCGTGATGCAATTTCCTTGACTTGGCTACGGGCCCCGCGATCCAATAGGGTAAGATAAGCCCCGCGCACTGCGGTATTCCCCAAGAATTGGAATTTATCCCAGGGTAAATCAGGGAGTAAACCGATTTCGATGGCTTTTTCTACGTTGATATATTTGCCAAACGAACCGCCGATCAAAACTTGCTCAACCCAGTCGAGAGGGATGCCGACACTCTCAGCCAGAACAGTAAAGCCGGCATAAATGGCTGCCTTAGCTCGCAGAAGATTATCCACATCGACATGCGTGATCACAATGTCTTCACCATGACTGGTATCTGTCCCAAAGCAGATCGCGTATTCCCATCCATGCTCACCTTGCCGGATGCGGGAGGTCTTATGATTGGAATTGAAATTGCCAGCCTTGTCGATCACACCGGTTAAGAACATCTCTGCCAGCAAAGCGATCAGACCGCTGCCGCAGATTCCACTTGGTTTCACATTGCCGATTACGCGGAATGTTGGTTCCAAGTTCGCATCGTTGATCCAGATATCTTCGATAGCGCCTTTTGTCGCCCGCATACCATCTCCAACACCGGCACCTTCGAACGCCGGTCCAGCAGAGCAGGCACAGGTCACCAACCATTCACGGGATCCAAGCACAATTTCCCCATTAGTGCCTATATCCATGAATAAGGTGACTTGCTCTGTGTCATTCAAGCCAGAGGAGAGAACGCCAGCGGTAATATCCGCGCCGACATAGCTGGCTACTCCTGGCAGGCAATCGATAATCCCATCCGGATGGATATTGATCCCGATATCGTGAGCAGTAAGCTGTGGCATCTGGTTGGCCGTAGTGATAAACGGCATCATGCGGATATTCTCAGGGGGGATACCCAGTGCAAGGTGCATCATGGTGCTGTTTCCGACCATAGTTGCCTTGAGGATGGCAGTTGAAACAAGGGGAGGATCGGCTTTGATCCTTTTACAAGCTGTCCCCAGCAATTCATTAATCGTTGCGAGAACCAGCTGGCGCAGATTCTCTCCTCCGCCGTCCTTTCCGGCAAAGATAATGCGCGAGACGACATCTTCTCCCCGAGAAATTTGCTGGTTGTATTGGGCTGTTTGAGCTTCAACCTTGCCGGTGATCAAATCCACCAGCCATACCGTTACAGTGGTTGTGCCGATATCAATTGCCGCCGCCCATAATGGGGGAGGGATCATCTCCTTGCCAGGGTGCAAATCGATCAAGCGTGGAGGTCCCTGGGGTTGTTCCCAGGAGTGCATGTCGAGGATTGCGGTCACATCCCAATTTCCAGCCCGCAGGATTTGCCCAATCCGTTGGAGAAGACCTAGCGAGACCTGTACATCTTCGATGCCAGCCTGATGGCGTAACCCGGAAGTCAAACGGGTCCAATCATCTGTCTGATCGCTCATATCCGGGGGGGTGAGAGAAAGTGGGACAGCCTGGATGACCTGATCCAGTGGGCCATCGTATCCATGGGGTACAGTGATTTCTGCTACTGTACGATCGCTGGTCAGCAGGCGCTCGATTTTCTCTTGTGGTGGCACTGCGACTTGAATATCACCCTCGACAACAGATTGGCAGGCGAGGGCATAGCCTTTATCCAGGTCCTCTTCAGACAGCCGAATAGTGCTCCGCCGCCGGACGGTTCCCTTGGTGATCAAGAGTGCACATCGCCCGCAACGTCCTTGTCCCCCACAAGGCTGGTTGAGATCGAGGCCGGCTCTTTGCGCGGCTTCAGACAACAAGGTTCCAGTCTTAACTTGAACCGTTACGGAAGCTGTGTCAAAAAGGACAGTGTGTAGAGCCATTGATTATTCCGATAAGCAGATTATCGTTTGTCGTCGTATCTTATAGAACCTGTTTCATAAAGGCAGGTATATCAACCGCTTCACGCGGCCCAACCCGGATCTCCCATCCAGGAAGTTCCTCCTCCAGTTCACCGGAGAGAACAGCCACATGACCTGGCAGGATGACTTGCTTGGAGCTGGTTTTGTCAGCCACTTTAAACTCTTTAACTGCTTTTGCAATCCGTTCGGCATCGAATTTGCCTGCTGCCCAGGCTGTTAGCACACTCATACCTTCGGCATCCGTCACTAAGAGCCAGGCAGGGAGTCCGGCTCCTTCTACTTCGTTAGCCACACTGAAATAGGTGATGCTGAAGTTGGTGGTGACCAGGAGCGGATCCTCAGGCTTAGGGTTGTTGATTTCGTACACGCCAGGCTGGACCTGGATTGGTTTCTGTGGATCGGTGTATATATTTTGTCTTAAAACCAGCAGTGGATAAATTGAGGCCGGACTGAAATGATCGATGACAATGAATCCGGCATACTTGGTTATCGCTTGGGCAGCCAACATGGATTCCATACCTGCATCACCTGCATCTCCAGGGAATGAAATCAGCGGATATCCCAATGGCCGGAAATTCTTCTTCAACGATAGGCGTCTGATTTGGGTGCCGTAAGTCAGTGCCGGGCTGAAAGTGCGCCCACCCGGATCGATCACCAGATCTTCAACCCCCTTGGCGGTAATTTTCTCAGTGAGTTCTGCCAGGCCATCCAGAGTAGTATCGATAACGCCCAAGGCGGTTTTGTATTCCTTTGCCAGGTCAGCCATGGCTTCCCAATTGTTGGCATCGGCGCCATAAATCAATGGATTTTCTCCACCTATAGTCCCTAACCCAGCTTTCATGATTTCAGGATCCCGGCTCAATAAAACCAGGGGACGTTGGCTGACTTGACGGGCAGCAGATACTGCTTTGGAAAATGTGGCAGCCTCCCCAGATACAGATGCCACTGCGAATCCGTCGATCGATAAATCGATGCCGACATAATTGACTTTGTAATTCTCGGCAGCACTTACCTTTTCCTTAATTTCATCTTCCGACTCAGTATCTAAAACCCTGAGGAAGATCCCAGGCATGTGATAGAAGGTCTTTTCGTGCCGGAAAAGGGCCACTTCATTTCCCGCCTTGGCTTCAAACCCATTTGATTTCAGAGTCACCAAGCGAATCGGTGGTGCCGCGGATTCTGCCAGCTGGGTTTTTGATTCTTCACTGACATAAGGGCAATCTGATAGCTCAACTTGTTTGGCAGCCAGTTTCATGGCGAATGCCAGGCAAGTTGGAAATCCACATTCTTTACAGTTTGTTCGAGGGAGTAATTTATAAATTTGTATCCCAGTTAAGGCCATGTTCGCCTCTCCAAATATTGTTTAGCTTGTCTCGCAATGGTTTGTCATCATTAAAAGAGAATCGAGTTTAATGCCAAGCACCTACAAGCACTCAGGCAGCTTCAGGGGCAACCATCAAGTCTTCAATAGCTGTTTTTACACGTTTGATGCTTTCCGGGTGCCGCAAGACGACGATGTCTGCGCCTGATTCAAGTAAAGTTATGGCAGTTAATGTTTCCCAATTGATGCTCCTCTCCTCCCAATCACCCCAGGTCTCGGGGACACCTTTACCAACTTTCGCTTCCTTGGTTTTCCAGGCTTCAAATCCTGGGGTGACGATCATCGGCAATTGGGTCATTTTGTCACCCTGCAGGGCTGCCAAGCGTAAACGTTCCATTGCAGAATAGCCATATTCGATGCCATATCCAAGAGCACCGGTTGTCGGATCCATCAACACCCGGTCGAGTGGGAAGCCCATGTCGCTGATCAAAATATTGAGCTGTTTTGCCAGATTGACATCCATTGGGGTCCTGGCGATGACCAGATGATCATTGGCCATCGCAGTTGCCACGATAGTGCGATAATTTTTGTCCTCGCAAATTCCCAACACCAAACGTTCACCTTTGGTGGCTTCAGCGACGGGGACCAATAATTCATTATCCAATTCGGCCTGACCGGGACCGAAGACCAGCAATGGAAGACCACTGGCTTCGAGCACAGATTTGACTGTTGAGACAGCAGACTCAGCGGTGGTCGTCTCCCCAGAAGAATCGGTCAGGCTGAGGGTTAATTGGATCAGATCTGATCCAATATCCTCCGCTGCTTTCGCCCACCTGGCAGGGTCATCGATCACCTCGCCCCAGGTATCTAACAATAATGGTGACCAGTCATCAGGTCGGCGGTCTTTTATCTCAACCGCGATGACAGGTGGGTTTGGCATTTCAGCTTCAAAATGCATAAACGGCAAGGTTTTCTCCCCCCCAATGGTTACCGATCGGGCGCGTGTACCGCCTTCCGCTGGGGTTGCTCCGATCGTCACAATGCGCACTTCCCCGAGCCACTTATCTACAGGTACTTCAACTGGCATGAGTTTATACTCCTTGATTGTTTTTACAAGATAGATATCTTATTCAGCTACGAAAAATAATTCTGATTCGGCCTTCACGATTAGAATTTTGCTGACGAGTCGCCTCGCGCCTTTGAATAAATTCTTCCAAATCACATCACTTGCTGTAAGTAATTGGGTATTGTCCCGGGCGAAGACCTTAAACAGGTCATCCTGCCCAACCACACCCAGAGCTTTTCCATTGTCGAAGACAACTACCTCATCCCGATCATGATCAAGCAGTAATTGGGCTAATTCAGGAACCGTCGTTTGGGGGGTACAGCTCATCACGCGGACTGTCATCAAGTCGCGCACAAGGCGGGGGAGGGGAGTCTCAGGCATGCCAGCCTTCACATAGGGGCATAGAAGAGGAAGGGATAAGGTCACCAAGGTCTTCCGTTCAATGTCCTTATCCCTTATCCCTTTTCTCCTGCTCCCTTAGAAAATGGGATCCATTACGAGTGCCGGATGATTTTGCTCTTCCATCCAAGCGAGTAATTCGTCTACTGTAGCCGCGTTGCGCTCGTCTGCGATCTTGTTGATCAAATCTGGATCCCCCTCGCGCTTGGCGACCACACGCAGCTCATCAGCCATTGTTTCTTTGAGCACACTGCTCATCCAAACCACGCGTTTGAAACCGCCGTCGGATGAGATGAATTTGGGGCTGATCAAATAGAACTTTCCTACGCCCATTACGCCTGGAGTCTGCAAACCACCACCAGCGATACCTGCCAGGGTGCTGAAAGTCATCCCAGCCGGGGTCATGCTCGTGTCTTCACGGCTGACAACCATGACTCCATTGGATTCCGGGATGAGCATAACGATGCATTCGAAACAACCACAGGCAGTCATTGGGTTTTCCATGATGGAATACATGGCAACCTCTTCGACAACACCGTTGGAGCCGATTTTAGCGTATTCGTTGGTGCCGGTCCAATAGCCTTTCTCAAAATCGACCAGCTTTCCGAGTTTGATCGGTTGGTTGGGGCCGGTTGGGTTGATGCTGAAGGAGGCTTTGCAGTCCAGCCAGTTATAGGCACCGCACAAACCAAGCCTTTCTGGACTGACGACACACACATGGTTTGGTGCGAAGGATTGGCAAAGTGTGCAGGAATAGAATTCTTCCACCGAATCGTCAGTCAAGTCCGCCAGACGTTTATTGCGGAAGTCATATGCAACGCGGGCTTTCTCCAACCAGGATTGCATTGGGTCGGGATCCGTGTAGATAGCTACCTCGACTTTATCGACGATCGCTCCGAAATCTGAGTGGAGGCGGGTATGCAGGATCTTGCCAAAGTGTTCGAGATCAAATCCTTTGTCAGCAGCTGCATTCGAAACACGGATCCAGGCGATATCTCGCTGCCCGATGTGCTGAATCCCCGAGGCGCCATTGATGAAATAGTGGATCTGGCGCTCGAGTACGGGCTCGAAATCTTCCTGCATCTGACGACCAGCAACTTTAACCACGATACCGATGTCCATGCTGCCCTGGTCTGGGATGTCTTCAAAGCTGGGACCAATGACCTCGATTTTGCCATCGACAATATCCTCCGATGAATCCATAAGGAGATATTCGAAGCAGCGGGAATGTTTACCACCAAATTCCACGCGCATATCTACCTTGCGGACTACTTCACCTTCAAAAGCCGAACCATAAGGCACGGGTACCGGTACATCGGAAATTTTGACCTTGACGCCGCGTATTTCAATGCATTTCTGCACCAGACGCTCTGCGCGCTCAAGATCATCTTTGGCCTCGATTTCGTTGAAGGGCATACTGACGACATGCTCGTAGGTGGTCACACCGGTGGGCAGGATTTCCGGGATCACTGTATCCGCGATCACCGGAAAACCAAAGTTGATCGCCCCCGCCGCAGCTGAGTATTTGAGATCGTCAACCTCACCCAAAGCCAGGACGAAGGCGAAGACACGGTTCTTGTTGTAGATCAGAATATCGCGTGCCATGCCGCCTTTCATGCCTCCAAAGGTCAACGCTGAACGCACAGCAAACCCTAGGGCGTAAATGGCACTTATCGTGTCGGTTCCGAAGGGTACTGTATAGGTGTCATACCCCAGTTCAACACCTTCTTCCATTAATTGGTGGATGATGCTGCGGCCGTTGACATTTCCTGAGAGGAAGGTCAGGATATTACGTCGTTGTAATTCACGGACGATCTGGACTGCGACTTCATTCGATTTGGCTGCACCAACAATTGCCGCGAATCCGGGCATTCGGCCGTCAACCAGCTGGATACCCCATGTGCGTAGTTGGATGTCATCGATGGGACCGTTGAGATATCCGTCCGTGCCATTGCCATCCGCTCCGTTGTCGGGGCTGGTAAAGGCGGTTCCACCGGCCAGGGCGAAGCCAGGCATGGGCTCCGGCTGCAGTCCATAGATAAAACGAATCGCTTCAATGGTTTCCGCAGCGATGAGCGTCGCCATGCCGCTATCAAGGGTTTCACCAAGATAAGGTGTCCATTTCTTTTTAGAAGGGATGGGGTGCAAGAGCTGTTTTGCGTGCTGCATGGCTGGCTCAAGCTGGCCAAGTTTTTCAACTTCAAGACCGGTCATACCAAAGATCAATGGCAGGTAATAAGCTGTGTTGGGGAAAGCGACGGGCGTATCTGGTCCTTTCTCTGCGAGAGCTTTCTGTAACATCAGCTGCGCTTCAGTGACTAATGCATTAGCACCGCGAATAGCACGAGATGCAATGTAACGAGACATGAATGAACCTCCTATTTAATCGGCCGCTACGCCGTAAATTGCTGCGACACGTTCTTCTAGCGGCAGCTGCTCAAGGTCAAGCATACGTGCATCACCGCTCTTTCCGAAACGATCCGGGTCATATTCTGGCAATCCCAGGGCAGCGCGTTTACTGTCGATATGCTCGAGAGTCTTGGCGATCATCTCGTCAGGATCGGCAATAAACTCCAATTTTCCGCCGTAAATCTCCTCCCAACCTTCGCTCATGTACTCGGAAACGATATCGCTGTCAGCGACCCGGTCGGGCATGCCGCTGACCGGGGATGACCCACCGAAGATCACATAAACACCCGAAGCCACACAATATGTACCGATCGCAAGTGCTTTTTCGCTCATCCATTCTGGTGCCAGTCCGACTGCTGGGATTTGATCGATATCATCTCCCAAGCCGCCTTCTTCGACAATCTGGGTTAAAACGGTGAGGATGCGGGTGTTATCAACGCAGGATCCCATGTGCAGAACTGGTGGAATGCCAATGGCTTCACATACTTCACGCAAGCCTGGACCGACCTGATCGAGACCTGCCTCACCAAGAAGCAATCCAAGCTTGGCGCTGGCAATCGCGCCGCATCCGGTCTCTACGACCAAAACATCTTGTTTAAGCAGTTCTTTACTGACTTTCACATGCAGGTAATCCTGGGTGCTGCGTGGGTTGTTGCAGCCGACGATGGCGGCAACCCCGCGGATGCGCCCGCTCATGATAGCATCGTTGAGCGGGCGGAAGGAAGACCGGTATGAACCTCCCAGCATGTAATTGATATATTCGTTTGAGAAGCCTGGGATCAGGTCTTCCGTTACCTGCGGAATGTGTGTTGTGCCGCGATTTTGGTAGTTGTCGATCGCTGTGCGCAGGATATCCTTGGCGATCGTCAGGGCGTGGTGCTCGTCGAACTCGATATGGGTTGCACCTTTGATCTTGACCTTAGGGGAGGTGGTGATGATCTTGGTGTGGAAGTTACTGGCTAGCTCTACCAGGGCCTGCATAATGCACTGAACATCAACCACCATGGCCTCAACAGATCCAGTGAGGATAGCCAGCTCCTGGTGTAAGAAGTTTCCCGCCGCGGGGATACCTTGCCGCATAAGAATTTCATTTGCCGTGCAGCAGATACCTGAAAGGTTGATCCCTTCAGCGCCGGCAGCCCTGGCATACTCAATGATCTCTGGATCCTGGGAGGCGGCTACGATCATCTCACTCAAAGTGGGTTCGTGACCGTGGACGACAACATTGACCATCTCATCTTTCAGCACTCCCAGATTAGCCTGTCCTAGGATTGGAGCAGGCGTCCCAAAAAGGATATCGGAAACATCTGTGGCGATCATGCTGCCGCCCCAGCCGTCGGCTAGCGAGGTACGAATGGCGTGATGAAGGATATGTTCCGGGTCTTGGTCATCACCGATATGAGTGCGGTGAAGCGCCTCGACGACCTCGCGGTCAATGCCGCGAGGGATCACACCTTGCTCCCTCCATAATTTCTGTCTTTTCTCAGGCGCGCGTGTTATAGGAAGAATCTCACCTCTTTGCTGCCCAAATTGGGAGATATACAGGTCCGCCAAGTCGTTGGCGATCTCTTCAGGAGCACGTCCTTCGATTGGAATATCATAATAAGCAGCCACAGTGCGCAGCTTGGCCACATCCTTGATGACATAGCCCTCCGCTTCACCGTTGGCGACAGCTTTTAGCGTGAATGCCATATCCCGTCCATGATCGGAGTGAGCTGCGCCTCCAGCCGCGATGGCCCGGATCAGGTTGCGTGCCTGGATGGTGTCGATTGTTGCGCCGCAGATACCAGTTTGACCTTCTTTGGTTAGACGGCAAGGTCCCATACCACAAAGTTTGCAGCACATTCCCCTACTACCGATATCACAAGGAGCTAAATCATCAGCCCGGCTGAAGGCGGTGCTGAGACCGAGCTCGTCTGCCCGGACCAACATCTCTTGTGCGGCAGGATCGATGGTTTTTTCTTCAACAGTTCTTTTCTTCTTGGGCATCGTTTATTTCTCCTCCTCCATGGTATTGATGACGCCTAATCCTGGGCATGGCCAAAGCGGGCGTCCGACATAGCTCATGTTTTGCGCGAAGCCGATCGTGTCTTTGGTTTGTTCATAAACTTCAGTATGGCGGAAGTAAATCTCATCGCCGTTTTTTGATGTCGCCGGTTTACCTGTTTCGGTGGTGACGGCGAATTCACCAAGATAACCGGCCTCTTCCAGTTTCCCCGCGATAGCGGATTCACCAACGACCTCTGGATCATAGGTAACTTCTGCTACATGAAATGCGCTGCTGGCATAAACATCTTTTACCCCAGGCAATTCAAAGAGAATTCGTCTAACTTCGACCACATGGTGGTCTGCATACATCGCAGGAAGTTCATAAGATTTCTTTTCCATGTTTACCCTTCCACATTAATGATTAGTTCTCACATGTTATTGAGTGGTGTTCTAATCCTTTTTTATCCCAATTGAGCACATGAGATGTTGAAAAAGACAAAGGTATCAGGCTGATAACTCGATAGAAAAGTTTCAACCTCTATTAAGACTGTTGTCTCCTTTCTGATTGATTAATTGCCTGATTGCAGTTGGATTATTATTTTTTGTCATGTAATTAAGACGCTGCATTGCTGGAGGTTGCGATTTCTCCTAATTAATACGTCTTAGGTCTGAATTGAACCAAATTCCCTAGGTATAGTATAAATAGACCTCATTATTGTTTTTAGTACCACCTGTCACGATTAGAATGGATATTTGTCACAGGAAATAGGGTCCATATTGTGCTTGACGAATAGGGGGAGAGCATATATAATAAATTCGGTAGATTTAGTCTTATCTAAAAATATTTTTAACCTTATTAATTTCGGTGCCAGATCAACCAATTGCTGAATTAATCTGGAATTAAATTTTAAAAAGAAGATAGGGTTCACCCCCCTATGATGAGAATTGTGATATAGAAATTATTTTGAGATTGAATTTTGAGGAGTGCGTTTTATGAAGATTTTTGAAAGAAATATGAAGAAGCTATCACGACGGGATTTTCTCAAAACAGCTTTGGGGAGCGGTCTGGCGATCACTGGGTTGGCAGGTATTTCAGCCAATAAGAACATCTCTGCTCTTCCGCAAGTGGCTGGAGATCTGAGTATTGCCAGTCACGGGGATTCCGATAATGATCATGGCAATCCTGGGACGGTTGGGCAGGTGGATCACGAAGCTAATGGGTTTGATCCGTTAGCCCTGCTCTATGAATGGGATTATGGAGAAGTGAGCCAACTACCGAATGGCCAGACCTTGCGGGAATACAACATTGCGGCAGTCGACAAAGAAATCGAGATCGCCCCTGGTTTATTTTTCCCGGCCTGGACCTATAACGGTCGTGTCCCGGGACCGAGTCTGAGATGTGTTGAAGGAGATCGAATTCGGATTAGATTCATCAACGCGGGTAGCCATCCGCACACCATCCATTTCCACGGAATCCATTCAGCGAGCATGGACGGAGTGCCAGGAACTGGAGCGGGAGTGATTAATCCAGGTGATGAAACCATCTATGAATTTGATGCCTTCCCATTCGGATGCCACCTGTACCACTGTCATTCAAATCCACTTAAACGCCATATTCACAAAGGATTGTATGGGGCCTTCGTGATCGATCCTGACCCAGCCAGGCACCAAGGAGAAGAGGAGCATATAGCCCGGCAGCGGAATCACTTGTTCCCCGAGGAGAACAATTACAATGAAATGGTCATGGTGATGAATGGCTTCGATACGAATTTCGATGGTGACAATGAAGTTTACGCTGCCAATAGTATCGCCTTTGCCTATATGAATGACCCGATCAAGATCAAAAGAGATCAGCTTCAGCGCCTGTACCTGATCAATATCACTGAGTTTGACCCGATCAACTCAATGCATCTTCATGCCAATTTCTTTGATTATTACGATCACGGAACGACACTTCAACCAACACTGAGAACGGTTGACACCATCATGCAGTGTCAGGCACAGCGAGGTATCTTGGAATTTTCATTCAAGAACTTCGAACCTGGTCTCTATATGTTCCATGCTCATCAGAGTGAATTTGCTGAGCTGGGCTGGATGGGATTCTTCGAGGTGGTCGAATGAGCGCTGGAGAGAAGATGATGCCAACCTCGGAGAATAAATCAAATCCTGGCCGTAGTATTCCCCTTTGGGTCTCTATTTTGATACCCTTGGGAGCAATCGGGTTGATGCTGGCGCTCTTTGCTTATGGTAATCCATTATCCCTTTTCACCGCTAATCTTCCACTAATAGAGGAATTGAATATCGAGCGTATTCGGGTGGTCGATGGCGGCTTTGAGGTTACGCTGGTAAATGGAGGACCTGATCCAGTCACCATTGCTCAGGTACTCGTTGATGATGCTTATTGGAACTTTGAAATCTCACCATCTGCTACGTTACAGAGGCTTGGCCGGGCAAGCGTGGAAATCCCCTATCCCTGGGTGGAAACGGAACCGCACGAGATTGTGATGGTGACATCCACTGGGGTTACATTTGCTGGTGAGGTGCCGGTGGCAACCATCACCCCAACTCTTGGTCTGCAAGAATTCTTAGCTTACGGGTTGTTAGGTGTGTATGTGGGGATCATACCGGTTGCATTGGGTATGCTCTTCTATCCGGCGATGAGAAAGATGGGTTTCAAATGGCTGGGAGCATTATTATCCTTAACCATTGGTTTATTGGTTTTCCTCCTGGTAGACACCTTCCTCGAAGCTTTAGAATTCGCTGAGGAGCTGCCAGGCGTCTTTCAGGGTATTCCATTGATCTTGTTTGCAGCGTTACTCACCTGGCTTCTTATACTGGCGATTGGATCACAAAGGAAAAAATCGATCGGATCCGATCCAGTCCGACAAGCCACTTATCTTGCTACAATGATCGCTTTGGGGATTGGTTTACACAACCTGGGCGAAGGTCTGGCAATTGGAGTAGCCTTCTCAATAGGCGAAGCAGCGTTAGGCTCATTCCTGGTGATCGGGTTCATGCTTCATAACATCACCGAAGGCGTAGGCATTGTCGCTCCTCTGGTGCCTGGAGGGAATAAAAGTGATCACCAGGAGCAATCTGCAGCGACCAGCGAACCACAAACAGTTCAAAATTCGCGAACCCCAAGCATATGGCTGTTTATCGGTCTGGCACTGCTGGCAGGGGCGCCAGCCATCCTCGGATCTTGGATTGGTGGCTTCGCATTTTCGCCTTTGTTGGTAGTATTATTCCTGGGGATCGCAGTGGGTGCTATCTGGCAGGTGATCGTTGAAGTGGTTTCTTTATTAAGAAATTATGGAAAACGAGACGGATCTCCATTGGTCTCGTGGATGAACCTGGCTGGATTTGTGGCCGGATTGGCCATCATGTACCTGACAGCTTTCCTGGTTAAATTCTAGTAGAATTGTTTATTCGGTGGAAGAAGCTGAAAAGTAGTTATCAAGCCTATTAAACCGAAAGACTTCCGCAGGCGAACCTGCCTCGGAAGTCTTTTTGGCTGGGGGTCGAGGATTCGAACCTCGGCTTACGGTTCCAGAGACCGCTGTCCTACCGCTAGACGAACCCCCAAAGATTATGGTCGCATTCTATCATGGCTGGTTGTGAACGTCAAATAAGTTGCATATCAGGCCAATCGTCCTTGATACTAATCTTCGAGATTGAATTTTGGGCCCCGAATAGCTATACTTAGTGGATATAATTATCGTCGATAGGTAAAAACAGAGATAGAATTTCAGCTTTATAGTAATTACCTGATCTAAAGTTTTCAGGAGTGAGAAGATAATGAATAAAAGTGAACCAAGCTCGTCAACCGATTTTATCCGCACAATCATCAACGAGGATATGAGCACGGATAAGTATGGTGGTCGTGTCCATACCCGCTTCCCACCCGAGCCGAATGGTTATTTACATATCGGACATGCGAAATCGATTTGCCTCAATTTTGGCGTTGCTGCCGAATATGGTGGGATCAGTAATTTGCGTTTTGATGACACCAACCCCAGTAAAGAAGAGACCGAATATGTGGAATCGATCCAGGAGGACGTTTCCTGGTTGGGATTTGATTGGGAAGATCGTCTGTTTTACGCCTCCGATTACTTCGATCAACTTTATGAATATGCTGTGCAATTAATCAAAAAAAGCAAGGCATACGTCTGTGATTTGAGCTCAGATGAGATTCGTGCCTACCGGGGAACACTTACTGAACCGGGCAAGAACAGCCCTTATCGAGACCGATCGGTCGAGGAGAACCTGGATCTCTTCGAGCGGATGCGGGCAGGTGAGTTCCCTGATGGCGCGCGGACACTGCGTGCCAGGATTGACATGGCGTCGCCGAATATCACTATGCGTGATCCTGTGCTCTACCGAATTATGAATGTCCTTCACCACAGAACAGGCGACGAGTGGGTGATTTACCCCACCTATGATTTCACACATTGCCTATCGGATTCGATCGAGGGGATTACCCATTCGCTCTGCACCCTTGAATTCGAGAATAATCGTCCCTTGTATAATTGGGTGCTTGATCAGCTGCAGGTTTACCATCCACAGCAGATCGAATTCGCGCGGCTCAATCTCAGCTACACAGTGCTCAGTAAGCGAAAACTGCTCCAGTTGGTGGAGGAGGGGATCGTTGATGGCTGGGATGACCCCAGGATGCCAACATTATCCGGATTGCGCCGCCGGGGGTACACACCACAAGCGATCCGCGATTTTTGTAATCACATCGGGGTTTCTAAGACCAACAGCATTATCGATCTTGCCTTACTCGAGCATTTCATTCGCAAGGATTTGAACCAGCGCGCGCCGCGTGTGCTAGGTGTCTTACGCCCATTACGAGTCGTGATCACCAACTATCCTGAAGGCCAGGTTGAAGAACTGGAGGCAGTCAACAACCCTGAAGATGAGACTATGGGCACGCGTAAGGTGCCTTTCTCAAGAGTGTTGTATATCGAGCAGGATGATTTTCGCGAAGTACCCCCACCAAAATACCGCCGTTTGATTCCTGGACGGGAAATTCGCTTGCGGTATGGGTATTTCATCACTTGTGTAGATGTTGTCAAGGATGAGAAGACTGGTGAAATCGTCGAGCTGCACTGCACCTATGACCCTGAGACCAGAGGTGGCAGTGCACCAGATGGGAGAAAAGTTAAGGCTACTTTGCACTGGGTATCAGCTGCACATGCGATCGAGGTCGAAACCCATCTCTACGACCGTTTATTCTTGGCAAATAATCCGGATGATGTGGAGGAGGGTTTGGATTTCAAATCGAATTTGAATCCCAATTCTTTAGAAATCCTGAAAGGGTGTTTTGTGGAGCAAAGCCTGGCGGATGCAGTCCCAGGAACCATCTACCAGTTTGAGAGACAGGGTTATTTCGTTGTCGATCCCATCGCTTCACAAAATGGAAAACTGGTTTTCAATCGGACGATATCGCTGCGTGATTCCTGGGCGAAGATAGCAAAAAAGAATCTGAATTGAGCTGTTCAATAATCAGCCTAAATCATCCTCTATCGTGCTTAGCGTTTCCACTGCCTGGTGAATACGCTCGAGAACGGTTTCTTTCCCGATGACCGCCATGGTTTCAAAAAGTGGGGGGCTAACGGTTCGACCAGTCACCGCGACGCGTAAAATCCCAAAGAGCTGTCCAGCTTTTAATCCAAGCTCCTCTGCAAGGGATCGCATCGCTTCTTCAGCAGTTTCCTGGTTGATTACCGGTAAATCTTCCAGGATTTGATATGCGCGTTGGGCTGCATTCGCTGACTCTGCGGGGGTCATTTTCTTTCCCACCAGATCATCGGGCTTGGGATAAACTTCATCTTCAAAGAAAAAGCCTCCCATTTTTGGTGCATCATCTAAGGTAACGATCCGCTTCTGAATGAGAGGGGTAACCATCAAGAGTTTGTCATCCTCGACATCATCCCCCGTACTTTGGAAGAAAGGTTTGATACGATCTGCCAGAGCTGAAACGGGGAGATTGCGGATATGCAATCCATTGAAGTGGTCGAGTTTGGAGAAATTAATCGCTGCGGGTGACGGGTTAAGCCGGTCTATGTTGAACTTTTCAACCAGGTCATCCAGGGTAAAAAACTCGGTATGATCGTCGTAACTCCAACCCATCAGAGCAGTCCAATTCAATACCCCTTCTGGAAGATACCCCAGAGACCGTAAGTCGGTGAGGTAAATTGAGAAGCCATCTTTCATCAATTGGGTGGAATCACGCTTGCTCATTTTCCCCTTACCGCTAGGTTTTAGAAATAAGGAAAGGTGGATCCAGTCCGGTTCACCCCATCCGAAGGCGCGAATGATATGGGCATGGAGAGGAAATGTCGGTAACCATTCGGAACCACGAATGACATGTGTGATGTTCATCAGGTGATCGTCAACCATGGCTGCCAGGTGGTAGAGTGCCAACCCATCGGATTTTACGATGATGTAATCGTCAATGTTGTGGTTTTCAACTGTGATCTCGCCGCGTAATCGATCACTTACCGTAATAGATCCATCCTGGGGGGTTTTAAAGCGGATAACGTGTGATTCTCCATCATTTACTCGCTGTGCAGATTCACTTGGGGAGAGCAGACGACAAGTCCCATCATAATGGGAAGGATCTCTACGTTTCTGCTGCTCCTGGCGCACACGAGCGAGACGTTCTGGTGAGCAGAAGCAATAATAGGCATGACCCATCTCGATAAGCTGCCTGGCGTGCTGCAGGTATATATCTTTGCGTTGGGATTGGTGATAGGGTGTATGGGGCCCTCCGATATCTGGGCCTTCATCCCATTGTATTCCCAGCCAGTGCAAGCTGTCGATGAGTTCTTGTTCTGATTCCGCGTTATATCTTTTACGATCCGTATCCTCGATGCGCAGGATAAATTGACCACCAGTTTGGCGGGCAAGCAGGTAATTATACAGAGCTGTGCGACCACTGCCCAAATGTGTTCTTCCAGTGGGCGAGGGAGCAAAACGAACACGAACTGGTGTAATGGTGTTTTGGTTCATAGATCTCCTAGATGATTTGACAAACCAAAGAGGACAGTTTTGTTTGGTTTTTCAGAATTATACAGACTTTTGTCGGAGGATTACACTTTGAACCAGCCCAAGGCCTAAAAGTAGGGATAGCATCGCACTACCCCCATAGCTGATAAAGGGTAAGGGCAATCCAGTCGCTGGCATCAGGCGTAAATTTACCCCAATATTAACCATTGCCTGAAATGCCACCAAAGTAGCAACACCATAACAGATTAATGCGCCGTATGTATCGCGAGCAAGCCGGGCAGCCCGTAAAATGCGATATATCACGAATAACAACAAGCCAATGATCAGGACAGTCCCAATGAAACCGAACTCCTCAGCCATTGCAGAGAAAATAAAATCTGAATGGCGAACTTTCAAGAAGCGCAGCTGTACCTGAGTTCCGAGGTTATAGCCCTTTCCAAACCAGCCCCCTGAACCAATACTGATCAAGGCTTGTTGGATATTATAGATGTCTCCAAACCTTGCACTCGGGTCTGGGAAGAGAAAATCAAGGATGCGATTTTTTTGGTAATCAACCAGTAATGGATATCCGATGATTGGTATAACTATACCCACTCCAGCAAATGCAGCCAGCATTTTCAGATTGAGGCCGCTTGCCCACAATAGCGTAAACCAAATTACCAAAATGACTAAAGAAGTGCCCAGATTGGGTTGCAGAATAATCCACAGGACGACTCCGAAGGTCAGTAGTAAGCTTCGAAAGATGATGCGGGGGTCATTTACTCGCCCCATATTACGAGAGAAGAACTCAGCCAGGGCAAGGATGATAATGATTTTGGCTAGCTCGGAAGGTTGGATGTCGAAGTAGGTGGTTTCAAACCAGCGGGCTGATCCGAATACTGCCTCACCAACCACGTAGAGCACACCCAGAAGCCCAGCCATACCATAATAGAGAATTCGGTTGATCGAAGCCCATAAGCGATAATCTATGGCGGTGGTGATCAAAATGACGCCAAAGCCAATAATCACAAATATGGCTTGGCGTTGATCATATCCGGCCAATGTGATATTTCCGGCAATGGCAGAGCGGATCATGGCAATGCTGAAAATACTTAATATTGCTGCTGCCCCGAGAAGCCAGAAATCGAAATGTCGCCAAGTGGTTCTTGCATCACTCATACGTTCCTTCGACTGCGCCTCCTGCCTGATGGGTTAATTGGGATGTCCGCGATCAAGCGTTGCTGGCGACCATCCTGGGTCATTTCAATTTGAACTGCATCAGGGTCGATGTCGACGTGCCTGGAAATAACATCGATTAATTCATCTTTCAGAGTTTCTAATGTGCCTGGATTCATGTCGATGCGGTCATGGATTAATACTAATTTCAGGCGATCCTTGGCCTGTTTAGCACTGCGTTTTTCTCTTCCCAGGATCCGATCGAAGAAGGTGCTCATCTCAATCACCTCCTGAGCGTATCATGCGGGAGATGCGGCCAAAAAAGCCATCCCCATCCTCAAGATTAAGGAAGGGAACATTTTGCCCCTCAAGCCTAGAGGCGATGTTCCGGAACGCTTGACCAGCTTTGCTTCTCCCATCGAGGACGATGGGAACACCGCGGTTCGTACTTAAGATCACTTGTTCATCTTCTGGCACGATGCCAATCAGTTCTATGGCTAAGAGCTCAATGACGTCATCAGGTGAGAGCATATCCTCTCGTTTGACCATTTCGGGTTTGAGCCGGTTTAAAACCAACCGGAGAGGACCTTTTTCCTCTGCTTCGACTAAGCCGATGATGCGGTCAGCATCGCGGACTGCGGAGATCTCTGGATTAGTGATCACCACGACCATATCCGCTGGTGCGATGGCGTTGCGAAAACCGCGTTCGATGCCAGCCGGTGAGTCGATTAATACCCAATCGCATTCTGTTCTTAGCTCATCGATCAGTCTTACCATGTCACTGGGGGAAACAGCGGTCTTATCCCGTGTTTGAGCAGCAGGGATTAGGAAGAGATTTGGTAATCTCTTATCCCGGATCATAGCCTGGCGTAACCGGCAGCGACCTTCGACCACGTCAACCAGATCATAGACTATGCGATTTTCAAGTCCAAGGACCACATCTAGATTGCGTAATCCAATGTCCGCATCAATACAGACAACCCTGGCGCCGTCAAAAGCCAATGCCGTGGCGATATTTGCGGTGGCGGTTGTTTTTCCTACCCCACCTTTCCCGGAGGTAATCGTGATCACTTTTTTTGTCATTTAGCATCCCCAAAATCTATTAATAAGTTATTCCTGGTTATTGTTCGCTCAGTTCGCTTTTGACTGCCAGGGGACTGCTACAACCTGTCCATCAACAACGCGTGCCACCTCAGGCTGCGGTTCTCCACGTCGCTTGGGAGTGGTTGCGATGTGGTCAGCGATGCGCAACTGGGTTGGTGCAAGGTCCAAGGCGCAAACGACAGCCTCCTGGTTCCCTTCAGCTCCGGCGTGGACCATTCCCCTCAGGCGGCCCCATACCACAATATCCCCTCCCGCAACAATCTCGCTTCCAGGATTTATATCACCAATAACAACTACATGTCCGAAATGCTGGATACTGTATCCAGAACGTAAAGTGCGGCGCACAAGCACGGCTTCTTCACCGGTCAGGGTAGTATCAATCGTGTGGATGGTTCGCTCTGGGCTGGGTTTATTAATCCTTGTTGCCAATCCAAGTAATTGCGCATTTTGTTGAGTGACTTGGGAGTTGCTGAGGACTGCCCATAGAGCGAGGCCATCATCGGTGAGCATATCCTGCAGCTGCCCTAATTCGGCGGCATGGATGACATGGTTCCCAACATCCAAGATCAGTCTTCCACCTCGCAGAAATTCGGATTGCTCCTTGATTTGCTCCTGTAATGCGGCTTTCGCTTCGGGCCAATCATCATTGTAAACAGTGATCAACAACCCTTCGCGGATGCCCTTGATTTGCACCTTGGCGTGATCATCCATAGTTTTATCAGGCTGAGGTCGGACCAAATAAATTCAATGATTATCCGAACCAAAAATGAAATTAGAATTGATTATAGCATGAACTCTTAGGGATTATGAGCAGCGGTATCCCCAGCTTTTATCTCGAAATAGGCCTCTAAAAACTGGCGTACGATCGGCCCTGCAACCGTTGCCCCTTCACCACCATTATAGACAAAAGCTATCACCGCGATTTCAGGGTCTTCGTACGGGGCATAGGCAGTGGTCCAGGCGTGAGTTGGCCAGTTCCCGGGGATGCACAAATTCTTCTCATTTGTGTACTTGTCGCAATACTCAGCCGTTCCGGTTTTACCAGCGACTGAGATATTGACATTCTCGAATTCATCAGCTAGGGTGCCAATCAGGACCGCCTGGCGCATACCTTCTTGAACCTTTTCAATCACCCAAGGTTCCACGGTTTTCTTCTCGCCGGTGAGCTTGCTTTCGCATCCCCCAGGGCTGCTCGGATCGTCGAATGTATCGATCATGGGGTCACTGGTGATGTCCCAAACCGAATCTGGAACGAAAGACTTAATGATATTGCCATCACTATCCAGGATTTCTCGCAGAATAGTTGGGCGCATTAAATCACCATCATTGGCGATCGTTGATGCAGAGAGCAATACCTGGAGCGGCGTGGCGATGATAAATCCCTGGCCCACACTGGCGATATAAGTATCTCCAGTAGACCAGTTTTCTCCCTGGTTGATGCGCTTCCAGGTCGGATCGGGGATGAGACCATCCTCTACCAAAGGTAATTCGATTCCAGGGAAATTACCGTAACCGAGCGCGCGCGCGTAAGTGCCTAACCGACAGATACCCAAGCCTTCGGGAATTTCATCCTCAAAACCGCCTCCCAGTTTGTAGAAGTAAACATTGCTGGAATTAGCCAGACCATTGACGAAGTCAATTTCGCCAAAACCGGCCTCGTTCCAATCGACAAACTCACGCGAACGCGGATTGAGTTCATTCGCTGAAAATTTTTCTTCGATAACAATCTTGGGTGGTGCTTTAATTATCTGTTCCGGCGTGACAACCCCTTCATTGAGAGCCCCCACTGCGGTGACCAGCTTGAATACAGATCCGGCCGGCAGCTCGTCGCCTACTGCATGATTGAGCATCGGATTGAGAGGGTCTTCCGAGAGCTGCTCGAAATAGTATTGAGGGATAACTCTTGCCATGCGGTTATTCTCATAGCTCGGATAGGAAACCATCGCCAGAACCTCTCCGGTTTTGGGGTTCAAGGCGATTACCACACCACTGTTCATACGCATCTCGCCGTACCAAGCGTTCCATTCGTCGATTTCCCGTACTAATATCGATTCGGCGGCGCTCTGTAAGCGTGAATCAATCGTCAGGCGCAGATTGAATCCAGGTGTGGGATCAACTGGAGGGACAATATTGCGCAGTACTTGCCCTCCGACATCAACTTCGACCAATCGTTCGCCATTACGTCCACTCAAGATACTTTGGAAATATCGCTCAACACCCGCGTATCCGACTTTATCGCGGTTAGGGACAAAATTTCGCTGGCGATAATATTCTTCTTCTTCCGCAGAAATTGGGCCAAGGAAACCAATAATTCCAGCTGTGAGAGATCCAGTGGGATAATCCCTGACTGATTCAAT
>SDBV01001383.1_pt1 | contig 36547 bp, 21 predicted proteins | sample 2277081 | NCBI WGS metagenome assembly SDBV01 (sample SAMN10402039, study PRJNA504765) | marine sediment metagenome | isolation source: marine sediment core GS10_PC15, 223 cmbsf | place: Arctic Ocean: Southern Knipovich Ridge | collected 2010 | reverse complement strand
GTGCTGGCCACGGCCGTATTCCGCATCACGCGCGACGCCGAAGTGGCCATCCAGGGCGATGAGGCCGACGATCTGCTGGAGGTCGTCGAGGAGGCCGTGCTCCAACGGCGGCGGCGTGCGGCGGTGCGGCTGGAAATCTCGGCCGATCGCGATGACCGACTGAAAAAATGGCTGACCGATCTGCTGCAACTGCGGTCCGAGGAGGTCTACGAAATCGACGGCATGGTGGACGCCGCCGCCTTGATGGAAATCGTCGAGCGGCCGGGGTTCGAAGACCTCCAGACGCCGTCGTGGCCGCCGCAACCGCCCCGCGACCTGGACGGAACCGATGATCTGTTCGACGCACTGACGGACCACGACGTGCTGCTGTTTCATCCCTACGAGAGCTTCGATCCGGTGGTGCAATTACTGCGGCAGGCGGCCGAAGACCCCGACGTGCTGGCGATCAAGCAGACGCTGTATCGCACCAGCGGCGATTCGCCGATCGTCGGGGCATTGCAGCAGGCAGCGGAGAACGGCAAGGAAGTCACCGTGCTGGTCGAGCTCAAGGCCCGATTCGACGAAGCCCGAAACGTCCGCTGGGCCCGACGCCTCGAGGACGCCGGCTGCCACGTGATCTACGGCATTGCCGGGCTGAAGACCCACGCCAAGGCCCTGTTGATCGTCCGCCGCGAACGCGGCCGGATCCGCCGCTACGTACACCTGGCCACGGGCAACTACAACGACAAGACGGCGCTGCTCTATTCGGACGTGGGACTGATGACGTGCGATCGCGAGGTGGCCGCCGACGTGGCCGCCTTCTTCAACCTGCTGACCGGATACTCCGAAAGCGTCGGCTGGTCGAAACTCACCATCGCCCCGACCGGACTCAAACAGCGTTTCATCGAGCTGATCGAGCGGGAGATCCAGGTGGCCACGCCCGACTATCCGGGCCTGATCATGGTCAAGGTGAATTCGCTGCAGGACGTGGACGTCTGCCAGGCGTTATATCGCGCCGGCCAGGCGGGCGTGGAGATCCTGCTGAACGTCCGCGGGATCTGCTGCCTTCGACCCGGCGTCAAGGGAGTATCGAAGCGAATCGAGGTCCGCTCGATCATCGACCGCTTCCTCGAGCACGCCCGCATCTTCTACTTTCGCAACGGCGGCGAGGAAGAAGTCTACCTCAGCAGCGCCGACTGGATGCGCCGCAACCTGGTCCAGCGTCTGGAGATCCTGTTTCCGGTCTCCGATCCCAAGCACCGGCGCCGCCTGATCGACCTGCTGAACACGTGTTTCGCCGACAACGTCAAGGCGCGCGAGCTCCAAGACGACGGAAGCTACGTGCCCGTGGAGCGCAAGGGAAAGAAGGTTCGCGCCCAGGAACGATTCTACAAAGACGCCGCCAGGGCAACCCGCGCATCCGAGCAGACCACCCCGCAATTCCGCCCGCTGAGCCGGCCGGAACAGTAACACTGTTCCGCCGCGACGTTACCGCCGCGGGCGGCCGCCCGGCCCCTGGGGAATCGCTCCGTCGATGAGCGTCGACTCGGGCGAACCGACCGCGTCGTGGTCGATGCGGCTGGGGTGTCTTCCCATGCTCAACATCTCGCTGGGCCCGAAATAGTCGACCACGCAGGCGGCCCGGCTGTCCTGATCGGTGTGATTTCCGATGGTGCCTTCGAGTTCCTTCACGTCGCCTCTGATTGTGGCTGGTGGCTCCATTGTCGCATTTCGCAAGCCGTTTGCCATACCGATCACACACTTCATTGATCTGCTTTCACAGCGCAGTGGGCAACGATTGCGGATTGTGGAAGTCGGCGCTCATGGTGCGCTAGCCTCGAGCCACTCGCTTTGGATCAGCGAGAGTTTTCGCTGGATGGTGCGCTGATGGACGGAGAGCTTCTCCGCAATTTCGCCAGTCTCCCACCCCTGCAGCCTCAGCAAAACGATCTCCCGCAGCGTTTCGTCCTTCAGATCGTCGATTCTCCGCGTGCACTCCTCGAGGAACTCCGCGAGCTGGTCGGGGCTCGGATCGTTGGACAGAAGACGGTCCATATCGCGCGATCGAGCCATCTTTCCGGCCTCGCCACGCTTTTTCCAATGCCGTCTGACCTGGGCGATGGCTTTTCGCGCGGTGATCGTAGCCAACACGCGCCAAAGGTCGTCGCGGTCGACCAGACGCGGAAACTGACCGCCCGGAACGCCACTGAAGAAACTGCGCAGTGCGCTCACCACGGCGCCCTCATCGTCGGCCACCTGCGGCGGCATCACCTCGAGTTTCTTCTGCGCCACCGATACCAGCTTCTGGTAGTAGCGGTCCACAAGCTGCTCTGCCGCCCGGTCGTCACTCCGGGCAAGCCGGTCGATCCACTCGGTAACGTTGTCGCCGGTCATTGATTCATCCTGGAGAGAACAGGCAGGATGCGACCAACTTGCGGTCAACTTGATTCTACCGAATTCGCGGGGCAATGTCAGCCCGCTGTTGCGTATGGACGCGGTCAATCTCGACTCTCCCTCGGCCTTGTCGCCCTCGAAGGATGAGGCCGTCAGCGGCTGCCGCCGAAGGAAACCCTGACCGTCAACATTGCAGGTTGGGTGTTGGGAGGAACCGGACAGGCTGGCAAAAAGGTGCGTATCACGGCAACCATTCCCTAAAGGCAACCGGCTTTGTCGTCATTGAAGGCCGTGCTGGTTGGCTCCGAGCAGCCAGGTGAGTTTTGGGATTCCCGCATTTGTTCTGTCGTCTCGAGCAGATTTCAGCCATATACCGGGGTGAGAGGGTCTTCAGTGGCGTTGGCAGTTTGTGGGTCTCCTGTTACCGGGTCCCGCGGACTGTCAGGGCCGTATCGGCCACAAGACCGACGACCCAATCGAAAGGAGCACGTCATGTCGAAGTGGACAGACTTTCTCGACTGCTTGGATTCTGCAAACGTCAAAGAGCTGATCGCGGCCGATCGGCGTAGCGTCCGACGGCGAAAACGAGGCCGCGACGCGCGGATGCCCCGGAGTTGGCGTGTCGTGCCCATTCCTCGCGTTACGGCGCAGGAGTGACGGCATTTCCGGGTATACAATGACGGAAGAAGGAATACGAATTTCAGCAGGCACAAAGGACGCAAATATCCCAACGGTTCTCCGGTCCCAAGGCCCCGGCGGGCATTCCAGCCGCCACCGGGCGTCAACTTCAGTTGAACGGGAGATACAAACATGTCTCGTCGGAAACGAACACAGGACAAGTCGCCACGCCGCACACGGAATCGGAAAGACCCGCGCAAGCGATGCCAGAGGAAGCCGAGTCTCGAAACGTTGGAGATCCGTCAGCTCCTTGATGCCGGCGGCCTCTTTCTTACGACCGACTCCCCCACGCTTGACGAACCGACGCTTGGCAGCACGCTTCCCTCGGCAAACGTCGGTACCGTGAACCCGGCAGGTGACGACGCGATCCTGGGGACAGTCGAGTGGCAGGACGCGAACGTCGGCGTGTCTGGTTCAGACGGTCTCGACCAACACGAATCGCGAGCGGTGTATACGCTCGCGCCGGGAACGCCATCGACACCCTCGCTGGGGTCGAACGTTGACAAAACGCTTGCCTTGGAGCCGGCGGACCCGCTGCCCCAAGACGAAGAGCAACTCGGGGCTGTCACCGACGACGAGCCGACGGTGGTCGGCGCCCACGACGGGGTCGTGACGGTAGACGTTCAGGAGCCGGTCGAAGTGTTGCCGATCTCGCTGGGATCGACAATGGGCAAAGACTTTGCCTTGGAACCGGCAGACCCGCTGCCCCAAGACGAAGAGCAACCGGGGGCTGCCACCGACGACGAGCCGACGGTTGTCGGCGCCCACGACGGGGTCGTGACGGTAGACGTTCAGGATCCGGTCGAAGTGTTGCCGATCTCGCTGGGATCGACAATGGGCAAAGACTTTGCCTTGGAACCGGCGGACCCGCTGCCCCAAGACGAAGAGCAACCGCGGGCTGTCACCGACGACGAGCCGACGGTGGTCGGCGCGCACGGCGGGGTCGCGACGGTCGTCGTTCAGGAGCCGGTCGAAGTGTTGCCGACCTCGCTGGGGTCGAACGTGGGCGAGATGTATGCTTTGGCGCCGGAAGACCCGCCGCCGCGGGAAGAAGAGCAAGCAGAGGGCCTGGCCGGAGATAACGAGCCGGAAACGATTCCTGTAGGAGACGCGGCGGCCACCTCGGAACAGAATGGTGACGCTCCGGACACCCCCTCGGAACCGCTAAGGACTATTGACGAAGGTCATCAACATTCTATTGAACTGAAAGACAAGCTGATCGAGCTCCGCGATGACGATGATTTCTTCTGTGACACATGCGGCTTCTGGACGAACGACGATCCGGTCGCCGGAAACTGGGTCACCACGGAGGACGAGGATGGCGTCATCCACATTGGGTGGGAAGGAGATCCCACGGAACTCAGAACGCAAATGCAAGAGAAGTACGGAAACTCCTATGAGGACGATTCTTTGGAGTCAGTCCTAGAGGATATGATTCGCCGTATGATTGGGTCCCAAGGATATTGGGACCAAATAATTGCGAATCGACATGTCAGGTGGTCTGGTTCACTCGTTCCGGACGACAAGCAGCCGGACCCGGATCGGCCGGACACCGGCAGTGATAACACGGCCCCGCCGGCGACGCCCGATGAGGACACCGAAAGCGGCGCAGACACGTCCCCTCCTCCCGACGAGGTCGAGGCCGCGCCGGAGCGGGCCGATGAGGACGCGTCTTCGAGAGCCACCGCGCCCCAAGATTCCGAGGACCAAGACGGGGCCGCTGACGATGGTGGTCCCGATAGCACAGAGCAATCTACCCAGGGCCAGGAGCAGTCCCCCGGTCAGGAAGCGGATCCTGACGCGGGCCCGAATGATTCGGCCGACGTCGCGCCCTCGGATGCGGACCCGATTGCAAATGCCGCCCGCATGGCCTTCCCGGTCTTGTATCCTATGATGTTCGTTCCACCGGATCAAAAAGACGAAGATCCTGCGATGGCGCCTCCACCGCGCAACCGCGGCGCCGACGGCTCGGGCAAGGGGGGCAAAGGTGGGCAACCGGACCCGGACGTGAAAGACGATGACGCGAAGGCAAAAGAGGAGTGGTCATTGGACCAACTGTCGAAGAAGGACCAACTCGATTTTCTCAATGACGAAAAACGGCGACGAAAACCCACCACGCCACACGGCAGAAAAAGGAGGGACAACATTGCCGATGCCCACGACATCGGGAAGGCTCGCAGCGCTTTGGAGCAGAAGGAAGAAGACCTGACGGCCAAGTGGCAGACCCTGCTAGAAGAATACAACACGGTCCAAGATGACTTGACAACCGCCAGAAAGGAAAACGCAGGTGATGTGACGATAAACAGATTGGAAGGACGGCTCGCCGGGATCAGCGCCCGAATGGATACTGTCGGTCAGGCCATCAGCAGTGCCAGGACGCAGCTCGAGCAGCGCGATGGTAACCGGGACAACGTCGATAACAAGAGTAGGAACGGAATGACGGAACCCGAGCAGCTTCTTTATGATATGCAGGAGCGACTTAAAGACCTCAAGGACGGGGACATCGCAGAACAGGAGGAAGAAATCCGCAAACTAACGGACAGGCTCCGTAAGAAGTATGGTGGAACCTACGCCGATTGGGAAAACATCTCGACACCGGAGTTGATGGACCGCATTAAAAAGCTCAAGAAGGCGATCAAAGCCGAACGCAAGGCCTCAAGAACCGTTTCGCGCGACAACAGTCGTATCGTCGGGCCGGCAGCCGCGGGCGCCGGTCCGATGCTGGCCAATCCGCCGGGTGACGCACCGGCGGATGGCGAACCGAAGGGTGACGTCGATTCCGACGACGAAACCGGCGATGAATTCGATGCCCCAATGTCCCACGTTGACAATTTGGATTATGGGGACGAGCCTACAACCGATGCCGTCGACGAAGACGATCCGCCCGAAGACACCTCCCCGCCAAAATCAGCAATTGACCAAGCGCTTGAAGGTGTGGGAAACGTGATCAATTCGTTTAACGACGCAGCCGATGCAGCCAGAGACGCCGAGCTACTTTGGTTGGAGGGAGAGTTCGAGCGACAGATTGAAGGCTTGACGCACGTCGAGGACCAGCTTTGGGAACTAAAGAAAAAGGGCGACCTTAATCAGAGCCCGCCGGAAGACGACACGGACGGTCCTGTCGACTCAGACGGTGGAACCATCGACTCAGACGGCGATGAAAATGAGGGAGACCTTAAACTGCTCACGGACCCATCTAAGTTGCTGGACGAATTGGATGAGTTGCTGGACGAATTGGATGAACAGAATGCCAAACCACCCCGTTCCAGTTTAGATGTTGAGAAGGATACATCCCGTGACGTCGACAACGAGAGTCCGCACACGGAGGAAGAAGACGATCGACAATCTTATCGGCATCTGGATTACGATAACCCGGACGGCTACTGGGGCTACGATAGCGATCATGACGACCCGTCAGATGACCACGGTTCCGATACGGCACGTACTGACACGAACTCAGGATATGCGCCGGCGACTCCTCCGCCCAGCGATGTGCCGGTTTCGCGCACGCCGACCGGCGGTAACACTCCGCAACAACCGGCATCGGGCCCGGGCAACGTCGCCCAAGAGGATCAGCGTCGCCAAGTGGACGCCCAGCAGGCGGCGGATGACAAGCCCCCACAAGACGAATACCGGCATTTGAACAGTGAAATGCGTTTGCTTGCTTTGGAATACAACGTCCTCGAAGATGTCTATCCGCGCACAGAGGAAGAAGACGCACGAATGGCGGAGATCATTCTCGAGCAGGACAAGATTCACGCTCAACTTACCGATTTGATGATGCCATCGGACACTGAGCAAGCGGAGATGGCGAATAAGGATCGCATCCGGCACGAATTGATCTCGAAGATCAACAAATACGCTCGCTATCGGGCGGAGTACATCGTGGGCGAAGAAAATGCTCTGCAGGACGCAAAGGAGTCCTTCACGGGCGTGGGCCAATACGTTCTCGTCGGTGCCCAGCAGCAGGAGGAGACCAAGAAGTCGACGCGCCAAGCAGACTGGCAGAAGGCGTTTGCGCAGGCCAAGATCGAGGAGATCGATCGCCTGATGGGCCATCCCAAGACGACCAAAGTGCAAAAGAGCATCCTAAAAGACGAGCGAAACAAGACCGAGGAATTGCTGAGTGGGGCGGCAGACCAACTCTCATCCAACGCCTGGCTCACCGCGGCCGGATACACCATCGACGCAGGGCTGCTCCTGACCGGTGGTCCGATCATTCAAGGCTCGCGCAAATTTGCCGCATGGGGCGCCAAGACGCTGCGTGCGGCGGGCCAGCGCACCGTCGCCCGGCGCTCCGTTGCCGTGCTCAATAAGAACCTCTCCAGGCCGATCGCCAACAAGGCTCACCAGGCCGCCGAGCGAGTCCTTGGTGAAGAGGGCGCCGCCGCGGCGGGCAAGACTCTCGATCGCGCCAAGAACGTGCTGAGAATGAACGTTAGCAAGCCAGTTGCCGACAAGGTCCGAGCTGGCGTGCAGCGAGTCTTCGGGGCTGAGGGTGCCCAGGCGACATCCGGTGCCGGACGACGCGTCGCCACTACGGGCTCACAGGCCGATACGCTATTGGACAGCGGCGCCGATTCGCGCTGGATACCCGATTCGGATGGAAATCCGCTATCCAATCCTGACGATTGGTGGCCGGACGATATCGACGCTGTTTTTGAATCGGCGCCAAATAAGCCGCCCAAAGTCGCACCCAATGCCGATCCTTATTGGGTCCCCGACGAAGGTGGAAATCCGCTATCCAATCCTGACGATTGGTGGCCGGACAGCATCGACGCTATTCTTGAACCGAATCCGAGCAGCACTCAAAAGCTCGGCATGAGTGCCACGGAGCTTTATACTCCTAGCGAAATCCCACGGCCCTCAACTCCGAAAGGACCACAACCAGCTGCCGCGCCAAAAGTCGACAGTCCCAGCGCCCCAGGAGCTGCCGGGCATCAGACAAGTGGTCAAGGACCCGCAGCGTCCGGCGACTACCGGTTCGATGTAGATACCCCGGAGGGAAGAGCGGTATTCGAAGAGTTCGTTCGGCGACAGAGCTCCGGTAGGCCGTCGCAAGCCGGCTCCACCGGTTCTCAAGTTCAGCCGAATGGAAAAGGCTGGACCTTTGGCGATCCACGTCTCGATGACCTGCCCAAGCGAACGGGACGCTCCGTGGACGTCGACAGCTACTTGAGCGAGGCAGAGCGGGCAGCTCGAGCGACAGAAGCGGCGACGGAGGCTATGCCCGCGCACAGTGTTGACCTCAACCCCAAGCCACAAGGCGGTATTGAGACGATGCCGCTGCCCAAGGCCGGCCCGGACGTGCATCCCAAGACGGCGGGTGCCCATTCGCCCAGTGTGGCAGATGGCGATCTAGGGCGTTCCTCTTCCGCCGCCGACACTGCACGGATGGAGACTAACAGCAACGCTCACGCGCCGCGGCGGTCCGCTTCCAGTGGTCAATCGGAGATCGTCCCACAGTTGAGGCGGAACATGAGCCCTGCTGCTCGGGAGAAGATGGATCAGGCCAAGGCCATTGCGGATCGCCTTATCCGAGACAATCCTGAGCTGGCTAGCCAAGTCGACCCGGCGTTCGAATCGTACATGGCAGTCCATGCGGAGCGGCAAGGAAGTGCGGCGCAATTGGCGGCCGAGTCGCTCAACTACCATGGCGCCAAAATCACGCCGGACCAGCTAAGCGAGGCCGCCGGGATCCCGCTGAGCGAGGCCCGCGGGGAGCTGCACCGCGGTTGGCGGGCACTTGGTCCGGATAAGCCGCCGGGTTGGAGCAACAACGTGGAGCACTATGGAGAAAGCGACGCCCAGTTTCTCAATCGTGCCGCCAGAATCGGCCACGAGGCCAGGGCGCAGCAACGAGTAGCAGCGGCGCCCGACACCAGCGCCGAAACCTTGCCACTGCAGGGAGCCGCCGGGTCGCGGCCGCAAGGCCCTAGCATTGAGTTTCCCAACGGTCTTAGAATCGAGCACCCACCGCAAAACGGCGCGACACGGAACCCTGCTTCCGACGGCTCGCCGGGGGTTGGCCAGGAACGAGCGTCCACCACAATCCGACGGCAGGACCTGGTCGATCAGGTCTTGGCCGATATGCATACCGAGACTTCCGTGCGGTGATATGGTCTGGCCAGTTGAGTCCGCAACAATCCGCAACAACTCGTGGTGTTGCAGGCCGCCTTTGGGTTGCCGGGCAGGATCCCGTAGTCGTCGTGGCGCATACCGCCGGCGCTGAGCGGCAAGCACTTACGTCAATTGGTAAGCTCGGAGGGTTCCGCGGAGAACAGCGGTGCCGCTGAACGTTGCAGGTATACGAGGCATTGGTCGTCGGTTTGGGTCTGACCTTCCACGAAGCGATCGACGTCTTCGAGAAGGCTCTGCCCGATGTGGCTGGCAGTGCCGATCGCAGGGGAAGACCCTGTGCCGATCGCAGGGGAAGACCCTGTGCCGCCGGCTGCGGAAGACGCAGTGCCGGTGGCCGGCTGCAGTGCAGCGGTGAGCCGTTGAAGTCCGTACCTTTCCCCGTCAGCCCGCTGGGCGTTGATGAATCCATCGGTAAAAATGGTCAGCGAGTCGCCGGGTGCAAGGGTCAAGTCCACCTGCCGGTAAGTCTCGTCCGGATTCACACCCAGGGCCAGTCCCATGGCGTGTTCGGCGGTACTTTCGACCGTCGCATCCGATCGTCGCAGCAAGGGGGCCCAATGACCTGCGTTGACGACCGCCAGCGTGTGCGACGCGGGATCGAGGATCATCAATATCTGGGTGACGTAATGCTCGGCCATGGTGCTCTCGCAGAGACTGCGATTGAGCCGCGCTGTGCCGACTGCCAGGGGGGACCCTGTGACGGTCGCGGGGGAGACCTCACCGGCGAGAAAGTGCTTCAACTCGCCGGAGAGTTTCGCCGCTAGAAGTGCCGCCGCGATACCCTTGCCCGCTACGTTGGCCACCACGATCACCAAACGGCCGTCTGCCAGGGGAATATAGTCGTAGTAGTCTCCTCCCAAGTGAAAGGCGGGCCGGTAGAACGAAAAGAACGAGTACTGATCGATCGCCGGTTCCCGTTTCGGCAGCAACTCCTGCTGAATCCGGCGCGCCAACTCCAGGTCGCGGTCGATCCGGTCTTGCTCAAGCTGCCGCTGGTACAATTGCGCGTGTCCGACGGCGGCCGCCACTTGCGGCATGATGCTCGTCAACAGGTCGAGATCTTCGGGACCGAAACGGACGTCCTCTCGTTGCACGTCGGTGTGGATAATCCCCAAGACGTTGGATTGCGCGTCCAACAACGGGGCGCACATCACGGACCGCATGCCCATTGTGCGCACACTCTCGCTGGCGTTGAAACGCGGATCGGACTCCAGATAGGTGGACAAGACGGCCCGCCGCGTGCGGATCGCCGTCTGAACGATGCTTCGGCTGATTGGCACCGGCCCGCCCCGCTCCGGATGCCGTCGCTTGACCGCTTCGATTTCCCCAGTGCCGACCGCAGGGGAAGACCCAGTGCCGACCGCAGGGGAAGACCCAGTGCCGACCGCAGGGGAAGACCCAGTGCCGACCGCAGGGGAAGACCCAGTGCCGACCGCAGGGGAAGACCCAGGGTCGACCTCTGGGGTGATCCGAATCACCGCGCGATCTGCCTGCGGGAAGACGTCCAGCAGACCTTCGAGCAGGTTGGATGCCACGTCTTGAAGTCTCAGCGCGCCGCCAATCCGGGCAAGCATCTGAAACGCAGCCCGGAGCTTTTCCTCGGCGTTGGCAATCTCCACCGGCGGCGTCGACGCCTCGAAAAGCGGTGCGTCGATTGCCACCTTCACACACGAACTATCTATTTCCCGATCTACAAACAAGGTCTCTAGGCCGACTGGGGCTACGTCGGGTTCGGGCCATGTGGAAGAATCTTCCGTATGGATGCGAAATTCGTGGGCGCAGATCCGAATTCGGTCTCCGTCGCCGAGTCGTCTGGGGCCGTCGATCTTCTCACCGTTGAGCCAAGTGCCGTTGCCGCTGCCGAGATCACTAAGGTAGTAGCGTCCGCGGCGCAACTCAATCTGCGCGTGCTTCCGGCTGACGTTGCGATCTTCCACGAACGGCTTGCTCAGGCCGCAGAGATCGGGGTCCCGGCCCAACGTCACCCGCTGCCGATCCAGTCGAAAGACTTGTCCGAAGGCTCGCCCGCTGATCAGTTCCAGATAGGCCATGGCCTGCTCATTTTATGGGTGCCCCCCAGTGTGGCGGGCACGAAGAAACAATGGCTTCGCGCCGTGGCAATGCTAAAATAGTTAAGTATGGGGGGGGATTGGTGACATGATAGTGGAAATGCTCCGACCGTCAAGCAAGTAATGCCTAAACGCACTAAGCGCGTAGTTGTTATCGTGCTGCTGGTAGCCGCCCTTGGGGCCATCGGGTGGCTGGCTCACGAATTGGGCTTGCCACTGCCTTTTTTCGCCGACGATTCCGGTCAGAACGGCCGTGGCCATCCATCCGGCAGAGGGGCATCTCCGCGTGCCGACCAACAGCAAGTCGTGGCCTTGGGGCGGGTGGAGCCGGCCGGCGGATTGATCGAGATCAGCGGGATTGCCGGGGATCGGCTGGCAAGTCTTCAGGTCGAGGCCGAAGGCTCTCCGGTGAAGAAGGGGCAGCCGCTGGCTTATCTGGAAAGCCGTTGCTTGCGGCAGCTCGAATGGGAGTCGGCCCAGGCCGCCCTCCGGGAGGCCCAGAGCCGCTTTGCCGCCGAAGAGAAGTCGGCCGATGCTCGGATTCTCACCGCACGTCTGGCCGTCAGGCAGTCCGAATCGCGCCAGCAGGACATCCAGGTCCAGCAGATCAAGCTCGAATTGCTCCGGGCCAATCTCGAACTGGCTACTAAGGACCGCGACCGCTTGAAAGGTCTTTCCCCGGACCTCGTATCCGACCAGCAGCGCGAACGCCAGATGCTGGTGGTTCGGCAAGCCGAGGCGGAACTCAGCACGGCCGAGGCCTTGCTAAAGAAGATGATCCGGACGAAGGAGTTGAGCCTGAAGGCGGCCCGGGCCGATCTGAAGGCAGCCCGGGCCGGCAAGCCGCAAGTACTTACGGCCATCCCCATCGAGTCGTTGAAGAAAAACGTCGAGATGGCGAAAATCCTATGGCAGCGGACGGCGATTGTCGCTCCTTGCGACGGAACCATCCTGAAAATCTTCATCCGGCCCGGCGAATCGATCGGCACCCAACCCATCCTGCAAATGGCGAATCTCCAGCAGATGGTCGTGGTGGCCATGGTCTATGAGACCGATGTCAAGCGAGTCGAACTGGGCCAACACGCGGTGGTCGCGAGCAGGACGTTCAAACCTCCTTACGACCAACGGGGACTCGAGGGAAAGGTAACTCGAATCGGACGCCTGATCACGACCCCCGGACTAAGAAGCATCGATCCGTTCGACCGAGTGGATCGGCACGTGGTGGAAGTCCGAATTCGGCTCGATGAGGAAGGCTGCACACAGGCAAGGCGCCTGTCGAACTTGCAGGTCGACGTGACGATTTCGAAGACGGCAACGGGAGCGTTGGTCAACCGATGAGGACTCCGCTGGCGTGGCGCAACCTGATCCACAACAAAACGCGCACCACCGTGGCTAGCGCCGGGATGGCGTTTGCCGTGACCTTGATCTTCATGCAATTGGGGTTCCTCGGCGCGGTGGCCAAGACGGCTACCCTGATCTACGACGCGCTCGATTTTGACTTGCTGATTCGTTCGCGCAGCTACCTTCACCTGGCCGACCCGCAGGTCTTTCCCCGGCAGCGCTTGCGGCAGGCCGCCTCCGTACCGGGCGTCGAGGTGGTCCACCCGTTCAGCATCGAGATCAACGGGTGGCGAAACCCCCACGACGGCAGCATCCGCAGCATCCTCACCATGGGTACCAGGCCCCACGCCCCGGTGTTTTTCTCGCCGGAGATCCGACGCAAGTCGGCCCTGCTGACCTCCCCGGAAGCCGTCCTGGTAGATCGGAAGTCGCGACGCGAGTTCGGACCGCAAAACGGACGGCGATTCTCGGACGTCGACGTCGGCGTGGTGACGGAAGTCGCCAACCGCCGCGTGCAGATCGTCGGGCATTTCGGCCTGGGCACCGGGTTGGCCGCCGACGGCGCCATCCTGCTCGGTGAACGGGGCTTTCTGCGGATCTTTCCCGGACGATCTGCCGACGACACCAATCTCGGATTGGTCGAACTTGCCGCCAGTGCCGACCGCAGGGGAAGACCCTGTGCCGACCCGCAGGCGATCGCCGTCAAGTTGCGCCAGATCCTGCCAGAGGACGTTGAGGTCCTTACGCGGGACGAAGTCATCGACCGGGAATTGAGGCGATGGATCCGCGAGACGTCGATCGGCTTGATATTTCGCATCGGGGTCGTGGTGGCCCTGATGGTGGGAACGGCAATCGTCTACCAGGTCCTCTCCAACGACGTCGCCGCCCACCTGCCCGAATACGCCACCTTGAAGGCCATCGGTTACAGCAACCGCTTCCTGGCCTCAGTGGTTCTCTGGCAGGCGTTGGCCTTGGCACTGCTGGGGTTCATACCCGGCCTGGCCATTTCCTACGGGCTCTATCGACTGACCAGCTACCTGGCGAATATTCCCATCGAGATGGATCTTCAGCGGGCGGCGTTCGTGTTGGCAATGTCGTTGGTGATGTGTATGGTGTCCGGCCTGTTGGCCTTGCGCAAGGTGCGCCTGGCGGACCCCGCGGATCTGTTTTGAGTTTTACGTTGACCACTACCATGCGATGGCGCCGCGTACCACTGGCCTGGAAGAATCTGACGCATCGATGGCGTCGTTTGGCGGTTGCGCTCAGCGGAATCGGCTTCGCGGTAGTCTTGATGTTCATGGAAATCGGCTTCAAGAACGCCCTGTTCGACAGCCCCATCAAGATCATTCAGGAGCTGGATGCCGACATCTTCCTGATCAATGCAGCCAAGTACGCGATCACGGTAGAACTGCCCTTCAGCCAACAGCGGATCTACCAGGCCCGCCAGTGTCCGGGTGTCGCGGGATGCTATCCGCTGTACATCGAGACCTTTTACGCCAAGTGGAAACCCTTTGGCCGGAAAGGCCATCCGATCCGTGTGCTGGCCTACGAGCTGGGAGATCCCGTGTTCTTGACTGCCGAGGTGATCGAGTCCGGCGAAGCGTTGCGAGAGCCCCAAACGGCCTTGGTCGACACCCACAGCAAGGCGAAGTTCATGATCCCCGATTCTCGGGAGGAACTGCTGAAGCAACGTGGCGCGGAGTTGTGCGATCGGGCAATCCGGCTGGTGGGGACCTTCCAATTGGGTACCGATTTTGCCATCGAAGGCAACTTGATCATGAGCCAAACGAATTTCGCAAGCTACTTCCCGCAGCGAACGGCCGGGGGGGATCCGTTGAGCGTCGTCGACTTGGGAATCGTTCAGGTGGCCCCCAACGCCGACATCCGCGTCGTGCAACGGAAGCTCCGCCAGATGCTGCCCGACGACGTCGCCGTGTTTACGAAACAGGAGGTCATCGACCGCGAAATCAACTTCTGGAAGAGAAGCACGCCCATCGGATACATCTTCCTGGTAGGCACCATCATGGGATTCGTGGTCGGCGTGATCATCTGCTACCAGACTCTCTACTCCGACGTCACCGACCATCTGGCCGAGTTTGCCACCCTCAAAGCCATGGGGTACGGCAAGCGATACTTCATCGCGTTGGTGCTGATGGAGTCGCTCTACCTGTCGGTGCTGAGTTTCCTTCCCGGCCTGCTGGTGAGTTTGGCACTTTACCACGTCCTGGCCTGGTATACCGGCTTGCTGATGATTCTGAATTTCGAGCGGGCCGCCGTCGTATTCCTGTTGACCGCGGCAATGTGCGTGGCCTCCGGCTGTATGGCCATGCGCAAGGTTCTGACAGCCGACCCCGCCGAACTCTTTTGACTTTTCGACCCGTTGACCACGACGGAGCAAATCCACCATGCCCAAGCAAGGAACTACGCAGGGAAGCGGCCGCTCTGACAACAGGGTCTTCCCCTGCGGTCGGCACTGCCCGGAAGACTCTTCCAACGGCCAGTACGCCATCCGTATAGACGGCCTGCAGCACCATTTTGGCGAAGGCGATCTGCGAAAACAGGTCTTGTACGACGGCCGTCTTCACGTTGCCCGTGGTGAAATCGTGATTATCACCGGACCCTCCGGATCCGGAAAGACGACGCTGCTGACCCTGATCGGAACTTTGCGGACCGTGCAGCAAGGCAGCCTGGAGGTGCTCGGACACCAATTGCTCGGCGCTACTGCCGCGCGGTTGGCCGACATGCGCCGCGAAATCGGCTTTATCTTTCAGGCGCACAACCTGTTCGAGTCGCTCACGGCCCTGCAAAACGTCAGAATGGCGATGGAGCTGTTCGATATCAGCGACAAGGAAATCAAGGCGCGGGCCACCGAGATGCTCGCCCGGCTGGGACTCGAAGACCGCATCCACTACAAGCCCGGGTCGCTTTCCGGCGGACAGAAACAACGCGTGGCCGTGGTGCGAGGACTGGTCCACAAGCCGAAGCTCGTACTGGCCGACGAACCGACCGCCGCCTTGGATGAAGAATCGGGGCGGCAGGTCGTCACCCTGCTTCAAGAACTCGCCCAACAGCAACAGTGTACGATCCTGATTGTCACCCACGACAACCGCATCCTCGACGTCGCCGACCGGATCGTCAACCTGGTCGACGGCCGGATCAAATCGGACGTTCTCGTGCAGGAGACCTCCTTGATCTGCGAGCTCCTGCTTCAGAGCCCCGTCTTCGCCCGACTGACCCCCAGAACGCTTACCCAGGTCGCCGATGAAATGGTGCTTCAGGAGCACAAGGCCGGCACGGTGATTACCGCCCAAGGCGACCCGGGTGACAAGTTCTACGTTATCCGCGACGGCACGGTGAAGGTCGTCGTGGACGACGGCGCCGCGTCCGAGGTCGTGGCTACGTTGGGCAAGGGAGACTTCTTCGGCGAGACCGCCCTGCTGCTGGGAGAACCACGTAACGCCACCGTCGTCGCCAAAGACGATGTGCAAGTGTGGTGGCTGGGTAAAGATGCGTTTCAAGCCGTGATCGATGCCAGCGCACTGTTCGAAGACGAGCTGCGCAAAGTGCTCTTCGATCGTCAGTAGCGGCCTGCCTGCCCCCAAGCTGGAGCTTGGGAACCAGTTGAATTCGGTGCGTACAGTAGCCATCTCGCTCCGCGAGATGTGGCCATCGATAATCCAGACTGTTTCGGGCTACATCTCGCGGAGCGAGATGGCTACTATCCGGAAGTAATTCCCATACGAGTCCTTAACGGCAGAGCCTGAACTGTTACTCGGGTATTGGGCAGTCGGGTATCGGCCAGCCGCATTCGTACGCCAGCATTCCCTGGGCCTCTCGGAGCTTCACCCGGGCGATCTCCCAGGCAACCACCTGGTGCACCAACTCGCTTTGGGCCTCGTTTGCCGCCAGCTTCGCCGTGCTGACGTCGAACGGCGTCGCCTGGTCCACCGTTCGCTGCTGTTGAAGTTGATCAAGTCGCCGCTGCCAGTTCTGCAACGTCGTGTTGGCCAGCGCCATCCGTCGCAAGTGCGACTGGACGGTGTGGGCGGCCAGACGTATCTCGCCCGCTGCCGCTCGCTCTCGCTCCCTCAGCGAAGCGTGCGTCTGCTGGCTGCTGTGGTGCAATTCAGCGGAGCTGCCCGATTTGCAGAGCCGAACTCGAGAGGTCGACGCAGTGGGCGATATGCCTGTGCTCAGCGCCGTTGCGGCGCTGACGACCGGTAGCGTGTCTTCGTCGAGCACTTCGCACATCATCGACAGCATGCCGATATCCGACCGCATCGCCAGGCCCTCTCGAACCGCGGCCTCCACGTCCACCCCAGCCACCACCACGTGCAGATCGGTCAGCGGCCATAGCGGCGTGGGGTCATTCACGTCGAACCCGAGAAGCTGACGCAGTTGGCCATTGAGTCGGCGGATCGACAACTGCAGTTGAACCAGGCGGTCGAGGGTTTCCGTCTTCCGTCGACGGAGCGCGCTTTCGTCTGCCGTAATCTGCAGCCCCTGGGCCTTGAGTCGTTGGAGATGGTTGATCGCCACGTCGGTCTGAAGGAGGCTGTCGCCCAGCAGGTTGTGGTTGGATTCTGCTTCGGCCAACAGAAAGAACATTTCCAGCGCCTGCGCCGCCGACTCGTTTCGTTGCCCGATCGCACGAAACGCCAGCAATTCCCGCTGGAGGGCTTCCGCCTTCTGTCTAGAGCAGGATCGAGTCGTCGAGCCATCCAGCAGTTGCCGTTGCGAGTCGTACGCATTGCCCAGAAACGAGTTGGCAGCCGCCAGGCATTGGCACCGTTGAGCGTCTAGCGCCCCATACTGCGAGGGGGCGGTTTTCCCTCCCCGTGTCAGGTCCACCGACTCGTACAAGCCCAGAGCCGACAGATCCGGCAGGATCTCGCCGCGGTCGACCATTGGCAAGGTTGTCTCAATTTCGGTGCGGTCGGTTTGGCAGCATCGTCGGCACTGGCCGGTCGTCCGACACGCACAGCCTGCCAGCGTGGAGAAGAGCAGCACCGCAACACCAAAGCGAGTCGATCGCCACATCGTAGATTCCGTATTATTGGTACAAACCGTCCCCTCATTCTCTTATCGAATTCGGGATATCCCGCCTGTGGGCATTTCTCACAATTGGCAGACTATGCGGACTAGACAAGCTATTCTGAAATCTCCGGTTGTGGCGACCACCACGCCGGCTCGACACGCTACAGTTGGTCCAATTGATCTTCACGTGGGCAGCAACGCCTGGCTTCGCGGGCAGGGCGGGAGTGGCGCCAAGATTGGATCTCCAGGTGCGCGGCCCAATGGCCTAGGTGAAAGGTAGGGCAACCGAGCTACCGGGGAACCAGAAGCACGTGGTCGATCCCCACTCGGTAGGCTTTCATAGCTGCCCGATTCGCTCCGGTTATCTCCAGCGTAAGGCGGTGATTGCCGGCCGTCAACTTGCGCCGTCCCAGCGCCAGCACACCGGTCGTGATCACATCCGGATAATTGTACAGGTCGAGGGGATCCCCCAGCGGTTGGTCGTCGAGCAACAACTGGACGATGGCGTAGTCGCGCGCCATGGTCATCGCGACGTTCAACTCAAACGATCCCCCGCTGGCAACCGGCAACTCCAATTCCAGGCGATCGCCTGTAGTTGCGCCGGACCAGAAAAGCTGCTTGTCGCCGCTCCATGTGTCTTTCGCAAAACCGGACATATCCTGTTTCGAGGTGCTGCCGGCCGTCGCGCGCAGCACTTTGAGGTCCTCGCCTTCCAGTGCCCCGTTGACGCGGCCGGTATCCGCATCGATTGGCGATGGCTTCCCTCTCTCGAATCGTTTCTCCGTGGAGACGTACGGTTTCGGTTGCGCCTGCAACCAGCTTTGCTTGTCGGTTGCTCTGCGGTGTTGAATCAGTACGCTGCAGCCCAGCATGCCGCCAACAACAATGTCGGGTAATTGATCGCCGTTCACGTCGTGCACCACGACCTGTCGCCCAATCCCCGACTCGCCATCTGCCCGGTAGGGGACCCAATCGACACCTTGTTCGGTACGCACGAGCCGAAACCAGTAGACCACGGCTCCGGCATCCCACATGGGACTCTTCCTGTGGTGTGACCAGAACGTCTTGCCGGTCACGATGTCCTTCAAGCCATCGCCGTCAATATCCGCCAGCACCACCGAATGCGGTTCGCTGAACACCAGGCCATAGCGATTATCCCCGGGCCGATCGTTCATGATGACGTGCCTGCGAAACACAAGCTCATCACCTTCCTGCGTTTGTTCGTACCAGGCCAGTCCAAAGTCGTGAGCACCGAGACACGTGATGACGTCGTTGTCTGAATCGCCGTCCACGTCGTAAGCGTACATCTCGGCCCCGCCCGGCACGGCGAACGCCATCGGGTGAAACACCCAACGCTGCGAACCGGGGGCCGCTTCGGGTTGCGCAAACCAGCCGACCCGCGTCAGCAGGTCGGCTTTCCCGTCACCATTTACATCACCCACGCCCAATCCGTGTCCGAACGTCTTGGGCGCAACCTGTTCCGAGATCCGATGAAAGGTCCACCGTTTGAAAGGTTGCTTCCAGTCGATGCTCGCGTAGCCGAAGAATCCGTCGCGTGTGCAAATCAGTTCGGGACGCTCGTCACCGACAATACTCGTGAATTGCGGTGATTCGTTCGAGACCCAATCAAAGACCTCGTGCTTCTTCCATGGCCGATCGAACTTGCCCCTGGTCGGGTTCTCGTATACATAGGCCGGCGTACCGGGAAACCCGACGACAAACACATCGTTGCGGCCGTCACCATTGAAGTCGTAGATCCAGGCGAAGAAATGGTCGGCGTACCGCTCGCGTGGCTGCGGCTTGGCTGGGTATATCTCGTGCTTGGTCTGGAATTTCGGTCCTTCATACCAATAAGGACCGTAGACGACGTCCACCGCGCCATCGCCGTTGAGATCGCCGACAGCCGCCCCCTCCGAATAGTAAACATCGGTCAGGAGCTGACGGGTGAATGAGTGCAGCACGTAGTCGTCCGCCGCCGCGGGCGTCGACCATACCATCGTAGCAGTCATGGCCGCAACAGCTAGAATGGACTTCGACAAGCCCTTCTCAAACGTTTTCATGGTGTCCTTCCTCTTGAGGCGCACGGTTACGTTGAGCGCGAACGCAACGAGATTGACTGATAACTGATATGAATTGTCATCCCTTGCCGCCCCTGATGCAACCCTCCGACCACCCTTCTTGCGACTATTTCCACCCTCGGTTGACCCTTTCGCCACGTAACTCCCAGATCGGTCGGCCGGGCGGCTCCGGCGTGTCAGCCAGCCCGAACGGGGGGTGTCCCGGGCCGTTCCAAATACGGTGGTTGAATCGGAATGCCGCAAAACGTATGAGGTTGGCGGTTTACCTGAAGTGACCCACGGCCACCACCCAGTCCGAAACCGCCGGAAGCTTGATCGTCTGAGCTTGCGGCTGCAAATCGCCGAGACGGATCTCCGCGTACGGCTTGCTGGCATCGACGGCCACCGCCGGCCGCGGGCCGGGCAATCCCGTCAGGTCCACGTGGATGGTACCGGTGTCTTCACGGTACAGAACAAGGCTCTTCGCCCTGGGGCTGTGCAGTACCCGTGTTTCGGCGTCGCGGCTGAGTTGATTGGCGGGTTGCATGTCCGGCAGGAAACGCCTCTTCTTATCGAAGAACACCGCATACGTCTTGAGTTGGTCCTTGTTGGGAAACACGCCGCCGGGGCTCAGCTCCGGATCGATCCCCCAGATGTTGGCCACGCCGCCCGCCATGGTTGAATGATACAGGCCGCGACGCGTGCGCTGCGGGCTGTAGTCCTTCTCGGGATACGGACTTCGGCGTATGCGGAAGCGGTCTTCCGACATGACCGGCTGTCCGGGGACCGCCCGCAGCGCAGCCACGTACACCTCGTACGCAGGCCGGTGATGTTCATAGCTGCTGTAGTCCAGCCCCTGGTTCCATGTTGCATCGCGAGTATGGTCCGCTGCTTGGTTTGGGCCGGCGGGCCGGCCACCCAGGAAATGGGACCAGCCCATGTGCTGATGCATGTTGTCGCGCCATGCCTTCAGTTGACCTGCCGTGACCCATTCGTCGAGGTCGAACCCGTAGCCCATGCTCCATCCGGGCATCGGACCGAGCCGCGCGGCGAGGTAGCGTTGCAGTCGCAGGTCGACCGGGCCCTGGATCCCTCCGGTGAGGCTTCTGGGGGTCTGCGATCGTTGATGGTCCCCCCAGCACCAGACGTGGACCAGGCCCCCGGCTGCATGTGCCTTGGCGATCAGCAGTTCCAAGGCCTCGAAGGTGCGCGGGTCCGGATCAGTCATCGTCGAGTCGACCTTGTCGCTGGTGGCGTCGAGGTCAAACCATCGTCCCCCCACAACCGAGACGTGGAAGCCGCTGAAACCGTGTGCTGACACGAACTCGCGGATCTTCTCGTCGATCAGTGCGGGGTTCTTGTGAAAGGCCTTCGGATTGTTGTTGCCGACGAGGTAGTCCCACATGATCAACTGCGGGACAAAAGCATTTTCGGTGGCCTGCCAACCCCATTTGCCGGCGAGATTCTTCAGGAAGCCGTGTGCATTGACATCAGGATTGGGCTCGATAGTGACTTGGCCCGTATGCCCATCCAGATCGGGATCGTGGCTGGCGGAGACGAACGTCCACACCCCTTGCTTCGTGCCCGTGAATCGGAACGCCCAGGTCGCTGCCCCGTCGTAGTACATTTCCGTGGTGCGCGTATCGCCGCTGGGTTGATGCGTGAACACCACGCTCGCCACGACGTCAAAGGCACTGCCGGTGAAGCTTGGGTTGGTGACACTCCACTTCAGGCAGGTCGCCCACTGAGTGCCTCTTGTCTGTCCCAAGTCGGCGGCATTCAAAACCCCGGGCCCGGCCAAGGCGATCACCACGGCCAAACGGCCCGCCTGGTTCAAGCATGGGCGTCGTGTTTCGGTTTGTTGTTTCGTCATTCGATCTCCTGGTGCGAAAAGGGCATGGCTCTCACGGCAGAGGCCGCCCGGGTGATGGGCTTCTCGACCATCGACGGGACCTCAATCATAAGCCTTTCCGCGGGCGTGGCAAGTGGATGCAGGTCCATTCGGGGTTGCGCTGGTAGAAGACGCCTTGGTAGTGAAATCGTTTTTCACGGTTTCACCGGCGCGAGGTTGGGCCCGCGTCTTTTCGCGACAAGGCTATGCGGCGGCGATCGAGATCGACTTCCAGCACCTTGACGCGAACCACCTCGCCGACGGAGACCACGTCGCTGGGGTCTTTGACGAACCGATTGGCGAGCTGCGAGACATGAATTAGTCCGTCCTGGTGAACGCCAATGTCGACGAATGCTCCGAAGCGCGTGACGTTGGTGACTGCGCCTTCCAAGACCATGCCCTCTTGCAGATCTTCCAACTCGTGAACGCCCTCGGCGAACTTGGCCACCTTAAACTCGCTGCGCGGGTCGCGGCCCGGTTTGGCCAACTCGGCCAGAATATCCTGGATGGTGGGGAGCCCCACCCGGTCGTCGACGAAGTCCTTGGGGCTGAGCTTGTCGGCCAAAGCCGCGTTGCCCACCAGTTGTTTCGTGGCCACGTTCAAATCGGCCGCCATGCGCTTGACGACGTAGTAGCTCTCCGGATGTACGGCCGAATTGTCGAGCGGCTGCCGTCCGTCGCGGATTCGCAGGAATCCCGCGGCCTGCTCGTAAGCCTTCTGGCCCAGCTTGGGCACCTGGCAAAGCTGCTGGCGGCTTTCAAAGCGTCCATGGGCGTCGCGGTGCTCGACAATCCGCTGCGCCAACTTGGGACCGATTCCCGCCACGTACGAAAGCAGCGGCGCGCTGGCCATGTTCACATCCACTCCAACCGAATTCACACACGACTGCACTTCCCAATCCAGGCACTTTCGCAGCCGCGTCTGATTCACATCGTGCTGGTACTGGCCGACGCCAATCGATTTCGGATCGATCTTCACCAGTCCCGCGAGTGGATCCTGCAATCGATGAGCAATGCTGATCGCGCCGCGAACCGTGACGTCCAGGTCGGGATACTCTCGCCCGGCAAGTTCACTGGCCGAATAGATCGATGCCCCCGACTCACTGACCACCACCTTGGTGACCTCTAAACCGCTCGTGCGCAAGAGGGTCGTCACGAACGCATCCGTTTCCCGCGAAGCGGTTCCATTGCCGATGGCAATCAACTTGGCATCGAATTTGGCGATCAATTCCTCGAGGGTCGCGGCGGCGCCCTGGAGATCGTTCTTGGGGGGCGTGGGATAGATCGTGGCGTGGGCCAGGAACTTGCCCGTGCCGTCCACGACGGCCACTTTGCATCCCGTGCGGAAGCCCGGATCGATGCCGATCGTCACGTGCGGCCCGGCCGGCGGAGCAAGTAGCAGTTCGCGGAGGTTCTTGGCAAAAACCGCAATCGCTTCCTCGTCGGCCTTCTCTTTCAATTCCTGCAAGACCGCTGATTCGGTTGCCGGCATCAACAAGCGGCCGAGGCAGTCTTGCACCGTCTGCAGCAGATGCTGGTGGAATTCGAACTGCGGATTAAAGACCCACTGCCCGGTCAGCTTACGCAGCACGTACTCGTCATTGAGCTTCACCCCGATTCGCAACACGCCTTCCGCCTCACCCCGTTTCATTGCCAACAGCCGATGCGACGGCAGGCGTTTGATCGGCTCCAGATGATCGAAATACATCTTGAACTTGCTGGCGGGGTCCTTCTTGCCGCGCCGGACTTGCGCGGCGATCTGTCCGAACTCGGCGGCTTGCTTAAGCAGCCAACTGCGAGTTTTCGCGTCCTCCGACCATTGCTCGGCCACAATGTCGCAGGCGCCTTGCAAGGCGGCCTCTTCGTCTGGAACCTCTCTCTCGAGGGACACGTAAGGCCGCAGGACGTCGCTTCTTGGCTGCTGGAGTTGCTCTTGGCGGATGAGGATCTCGGCCAACGGCTGCAACCCCCGCCCGCGGGCGACCGTGGCCCTCGTTCGCCGTTTGGGCTTGAACGGCAGGTATAGGTCCTCCAGTTCTTTCTTGTCGTCGCAGGCCTCGATCTGCCCGCGCAGCTCGCCCGTCAACTGTCCTTGTTGGTCGATCGTGCTGAGAATCGTCGACTTGCGTTGGGCCAGTTTCCGAGCCTTGTCCAGCGAGTCTTCGATCTCCCGCAAGGCCAGCTCCCCCAGACCTTGGGTGGCCTCTTTGCGATATCGCGCGATGAACGGCATCGTATTGCCGGCATCCAGCAACTCGACCGTGGCGCGAACTTGCTTGCCGGCGATCCCCAAAGAGGCGGCGATGCTTTCAATCGCCTGCTCCAGATGGAAGCAGTTGAAGGGTTTGTCGTCCATGGTTTCTCCACCTCGGTAAATGCCGTCAACGAAGCATCCCAGCCCGGTAAGCTACATCAAAACCGCCTGATCGGCCATAGGTTGGCTGTTCGTTATCCGGCAGGGAATCAACTTATCTGGAACTGTATGGAGGATCATACCCGATTCGGAGGCAAACCGTCTAGCCGGCTTCGGTCGGTGTGCCCTTGGCAAACAGTGACCGACCCCGTCGCCAAATGGCCGAGACTACTGGCCGACCCACCGACACGATGATGAATAATACTCCCGTGATGTAGGCGCCCCACAACCAGATCAAATACCAGCCGTCGAAGGTGTAGCGTTCTCCGAGTCCCGTGGGTCGGCCGAGGCTATCGCCGATGACCAACGAGCCGGCCATCGGCAGCGAGACCACGACTGACGTTATCAGCCAGCGGGTTAGTCTCCGCCAGCGCTTTCTGTATGCGCTGTGGATCACCAAAGCGGCGAAGACGACACCCGGCAGGGCGCTCATCATCAGTTCCAGCTTCCCTTCGAGGCTGGACTCGTAGACCTCCAGCAACGGCAGGTCGGTCGCCAGCAGGGTGACCCCGATCGCCACTACCACCGGAAGCAGCAGCATGGTTCGCAGGCCCCATCTCCGTTTCCGCACCATCCTCCAAACGATCGCTGCGGGCAGTGCAACCAGCACGCCCAAGAGCAGCGTTCCCCAGAGGATCTCGGTAATCAATCCTGCCCTGATTTCCCCGCGGATCTCTCCGATCCACGGCAGGGGGCGCACCAGGCGAGGGTCGTCTCCCGAGCCGGCAATTCGTGGCGCGGCACGGGCCAAGGCGTAGGGCGAGTTGGCATCCGTCAGAATCGCTTGCCGACAGACGGTCACTTCATTGGGGAATTCGGAAACCACACGGGGCGGTTCTCGGCGGTCGCCACCGGCAAGCAGCGTCATCTTGGGAATAATCCACCCTTGGCCTATCCGATGACGTCCCTCTTCACACGACCAAAGTTCTCTTCCACTGGTCCCGGACAGCCCGTAAACCGCGTTTTCGCGCCGCACGACGACCACGGGGGGACGGTCTTCGGCGGCCGGCTCCACGTCGAGGATCTCCGCGTCGAAAGCGGGGACGCCGTAGCCGGCCGCGGCCAAGAGAACGTTGGCACGGTCTGGTCCCGCCGGAACGGACCATTGCCAGAGGGGGGTCTCCACGCCAGGTTCGATGGCCTGGACTTGTCCGTCGCTTATCAACAGCAGTTCGTCGGAACCGTCGCCGCCGACGTCAACCTTCCACAGCCGCCCGGTCCAAGTTGGTTCTCCTTGGGCCTCGCTTCGCTTCGGACCCGAAAACGCCAACCGGGTAATCAGCCGGCCGTCGGCCTCCAGAACCACCGTTTCTCCCGGTGTTCCCCACAAGGCGACTGCGATGGCCCGGGGTTTATTCTGACCGCGAGCCAGCAGCAGGGGCGCCGGCCGATTCCGCAGTCTGGCATCCCGTCTGGGGTCCTTTCCGGGGTGCTTTCTGGATGCGACCGCCCCTGTCCAAGACTCCGCTTTGGTTTCCCAGGGCGGCCACTTGGGCTTGCCGTCGGCTCCGTCGAGCACCAGCAGCCGCGCATGACCCCGGTCGCGCCAGTCGGAGGTTTCTTTCTCGAAGTACTCCAAAGCGATGACCTCGGGATTGCCGTCGCCATCGAGGTCTCCGGCCACTACAACCGGAGAGTTCAGCAATAGTTCGTCTGCGTCTTGGTCGATTGGCGGCGCGAGGTCCCGCTTCCAGAGGACCTTCCCGTCGGCCCCACTAAAGGCACGCAGTTCAAGCCGGTCGCCTTCGGCGTTGGCCTCCGCGGGAAGGACCAGGTCGAGCGTGCCGTCGCCGTCGAGATCGGCGTAGGCGGGACGGACGAGTCCATTTTGGAAGTATTTGGGTATGCCGCGCCCGGCACGTTGTTTCCAAAGGAGTTTGCCGCTGGGACCTGAGAAGACGGCCAGCCAAAGGTCTCTTTCGCCAAACCACTGCGTGTAATACCGATTACCCCAGTCGTTGGCGGCGGCATAGACGATCTCGGCCCGGCCGTCACCGTCCAGATCCCGGCTATCGGCGAACAGTGACGTGTTGGCGAAGCGGGTCGGCATGTCCGCCGACCAAAGCGTCTTGCCGGTCCGTCCGGATATCGCCTGCAACGGCCACTCGACCACCAATCCCCCGCTGCCCGAGTCATTACGGACAAGCGCGTCGGGCACACCATCCATGTCCAGATCGTGCTGGAGTACACGCAGGCCGGCTTGGTTGATTTTGGCATGCCACAGCAGCTTGCCGTCGCGTCCGGAGATGGCCGTCAGTCCCGATCGCAGCGAGTACGGGTGCGGCTGGCTGCACAAGTCGGGAACACCGTCGCGGTTGAAGTCGGCCCCGGCGGCGGTCCACTCTTTTCCCAGGCGTCGCCAGGCCTCCGGGGGCAATCCCCGCACGGCGTCGAGCTTGCCGCCGGAGCCGATCAAGCTGGAAGTCTCGGTCCGGAAGCTGAAAAGATCGAGCAGCCCGTCGCCGTCGCCATCGGCGAGTTGAACGTCTTCCATGTCCCTTCCCACCCGCGCCAGCCGGCCCGATCCGGCCGAGAAGACAAACGGCCCCGGCGATCCCCGCGGGCGGACCCTGGAATCCGAGACGACCGACACCAACAATTGCGGCCAGCCATCCGCGCCGCGGTGCCACCAGCGCAAGGGCCCGACGTATTGCTCCTCGCCTCCGAGTGGCTGCTTGGACCACCAGAGCGTACGGCCGTCCTTGCCGCTTAAGGCGTCGACAAACAGGTTGTGCTGCGTGCCGGACAGCGTGGCCACGAAGATCTCGCGGCAGCCGTCGCCATCGAGGTCCGGGCCGACCGTGAACCGGTCGACCTGCTGGTCCATGGTGACCATGCTCCGCTGCCAGCGCGTCTTGCCCGTGGGCCCGTCAAGAACCGCCAGGCCGCCCCAAGGGGCGATGCTCGCCCAGCGTGGGTCGATGGATGAGCCGTCGGGCACGATCAATTCGCTGCGGCCGTCGCCGTCGAGATCGGCTGCGGTGGGCCACTGTGGCGGTGGACAGTTCCACAGATCGTACAGGCCCCACTCGGCCGTGATCTTCTTCTGCCAAAGTGTCTTCTGCTTGCGCAGCGACCAGGCGACCAGACGGATTATCCCGGCGCTTTCTGTCCCGGAGCTTGTGAATATTTGGGAGGGCTGCTGTTGCTCGATGAGCACCAGTTCGGGCTCGGCGTCCCCATCGAGATCGGCAAATCGGGCAGTGCGAGCCGGTGGGAAGCCCAAGTCGTGGGCCGGCCAGGCGGGCTTGCCCGTGGCAAGATCCAAGGCGACCACGTGCGTACCGGCCACCGTGACTGCCAGCGGCTTCCCGCCAGATCGAACGACAACAGCCGCGTCCGGGACGTAGACCGAGTCACCGTGCCGCCGCGTCCCTGCACCTGAACGGAACCTGTGTATCCCGCGGCTGCCGGAGGGGCCCGAAGCGCCGGATGAACCGCTGGATGTACCGACGACGAACCAGTGGAAGTCGTAGGGTACTTCGGCACCGGAAGGCAATTGGAAGCAGCGGTCCTCCAGGTCGAACCGCCATAGCGAGCGGCCGGTTGCGCCGGAGACCGCCTCGATCCACCGCCGCGGCTTCTGCGGCTTACCGCGCCGCGCCTGGGGATCCACGTCGGCAAACGTGGCCAGCAGATCCGGTTTGCCGTCGCCGTCGAGATCGTCGACCACGGCAGGGATTCCCACCACGGCGCCGGTTGCCCCAGGTCTTAACGACGTTGATTGTTCCTGTTGCGCGCCCCGACCCCGTGCGGCAAACCAGAGCAACTTGCCCTCTTTGCCCGAGTAGGCCAGCAGCCACGCCTGGCGCCGGTCCGCGAAGACCAGATCGCCGACGCCGTCGCCGTCCAGGTCCGGCGCAGGCTTGATCAGTCTGGGATGCTCATCGAACCTGCCTCTGCCACTGAAACGGGAGTGGTGACCGGGCAGCCAATCCCGCGGAAAGCCGGCCGTCCCGGCCGGCGCCTGGGGGTCGTCGGCGCTGAAGTCGACCGACCAGAGTTCCCGGCACGACGATCCGCGGAGCCGGGTGAAGCCGGTTTTGTTCAGCAGAATCACATCCGCGCGGCCCTCTAGAACGGCCAGTTCATAGGAGTGTTCCACCGGAAGCGTGGGCCAGAGCTGGGCGTCATCCAAATTGAGCTTGTATTGTTCCTGCTGGTCGCGGCGGACGAAGAACTGGAAGTCCTCGCTCAACCGCCCCGAGGCCGAGAGCCGCAGCCGGTAGGAATCCGACGGCAAGGGGATCTGCTCCTGCGTGGGCACGGTGAACAGGCCGGAGACGGACCGGCCCTGCTCGTCAAACACTTCGCCCACCAGGTACGGGCTGTCGGCCTCCGTGGTATCAAAGCCGACGTGCCCCAACTGCCACTGTCGGTACCCGTACCAACTCAGCAGCCCGCCGAGGACCACCACGGCCGTCAGCGCCGCCACCGCGGCCGAAAGTGTCACGCTGCGGCGCTGTTTTCCGAACCAGCGTCGCACCCGCTCGACGTCGCCGATGGGCCGAGCCCGGATCGGCTCGTCGCTCGAGAACCGCTGGAGGTCCTCAGCCAACTCACTCGCACTGCCGTATCGGTGGTGCGGTTCTTTCTCCAGGCACTTCAGACAGATAGTCTCCAGGTCTCTGGGTAGCTTAGGATTCAACAATCGCGGCGAGACCGGTTCTTGTTCGAGCACCTGGGTAAGTATGTCCAGCGGGTTGTCCGCCTGGAACGGCGGCCGGCCGGTCAGTAGCGCGTACAGAATGGCCCCCAGGAGTAGACGTCGGCGGTCTCTTTGATTTTGTCCTGTTTACCTGCGGCCTGCTCCGGCGGCATGTAACTGGGCGTGCCCAACACCTGGCCGGTGGCCGTCAGATCGCTGTCGCCTTCGATCCGTTTGGCCAAGCCGAAGTCGGTCACGCGGGGCTGGCCGTCCTTGTCCAAAAGCACGTTGGCGGGCTTCAAATCGCGGTGGATCACACCTTGCTGGTGGGCATAACCGACGGCTTCGGCAACTTTTCGCGTCAGCTCCGCCGCTTCACGGGCAGGCAGCGGTCCCGCTGCGACTTTGTGAGCGAGACTTTCGCCCTCGACAAACGCCATCGAGAAGTAGTGTTGTCCCTCGTGCTCGCCGACCTCGAAGATGGGCACGATACCCGGGTGGTCCAACTTGGCCGCGGCCTCGGCCTCCGCGTGGAATCGCCGCACGTCTTGCTCGCCGGCCAATTGACCGGCCAGAATCATCTTCAGTGCCACGACCCGTTTCAAATTGATCTGTCGAGCCCTGTAGATCACTCCCATGCCGCCTCGGGCAATCTCTTCCAACAGCTCGTAGTCGCCGAAATAGCGGACCTTTGTTCCGATCCCGGCGCCGCCGGCCGTGCCCGTTTCTACGCCCATGGTCGGAGCATCGTACGGAGTGATCTGGTTGGAATCACCAGGTTGCACGGCTTCTCGGATGGGTGCGGCAAGTTCGTCGACTTGGCGGCGGCCGGCAAAGAACTCGGCCAATTCGTCGGCGAACTCCGGGTGACGCCCCAGAAACTCTTTCTCGTCCGGTGCGTCACCGCTCTCGACGCCTTCCAGATAAGCAACGAGCACCTTTTCCAGCCGCTGCTGGCGCTGGGACGACTCTTCATGTTCGTTGTTCATGTACTCAATCCCCGTGTTGCTGTTTCAGTAATTCGCGCAACCTCTTAAGCCCCCGAAAGAGCAAAGCCGCCACGGCTCCTTTGCTGCGCCCGAGGTGCTCTGCGACGGCAGCCAATGGGAGGCCTATTGGGATGATGAAGTTCCACCGCCTGCCGCTTGCTGCTTGTCGGCAAAAAACTCCTCCAGCTCGGTGGCCAAGTCGGGATGCCGTGCGAGGAACTCCTGTTTTTCGGGCGTCTGCCCGGCCTCGGTCTCTTGATAGTATTCGGCCAGGATCTGATCGAGCCGCTCTTCGCGATCGGGCTGGTGGATCGGTTCGTTGGTCATCTTCTACTCCGTTTCTTCTAGCCGCGAGCTTTATACTACATCCCCCCTTGGCCATCCATACGCCACGGTTTCGGCGGACCGCCGAGTTCTTCTAAGCGTTGGCGGTGCCGCTGCCAGGTCTTGGCGTCGAGCATCCGGATCGTCCCGCTGTCGTCCAGTTCCATCCCGGTGATCACTTGGGTCCACAGGACCATCCGCTCCGGCTCGCCTTGCACCGGGGCTGGTACCTCCCACACCCGTGTTCTCATCTGCCCCCCCGATGTTGTCGTTTCAATGCTCGTCGTCACCAGGCTTTTCCCGTCGGGGCGGAAAGCCACGGCATGGACTTCGCCTTGGTGGTGCAGGGGTGGGCCTACGGCCTACCACGTCGGGTGGACTCGCACTCGCCATTACTCGCTTTGGGCCAAGACCTCCTCTTCGGTCGCCGCACGCCACAATCGGACCGTCCCATCCCAACTCCCCGAGGCCAACGTCTTGCCGTCAGGCGAAAACGCCACGCACTCGACAGCGCCCGTGTGCCCCGTAAGGGTCGTCTTTGGCTCGCCCACGGCCACGTCCCACAGCGTTACAGTCTTGGGGCCGGATGAGGCCAAGGTCTTGCCGTCGGGCGAAAATGCCAAAGAGGAAACACCACCCGTGTGTCCCTTGAGGGTTCTCTTTGGCTTGCCCGTGGCCACGTCCCACAAGTTGACTGTCCTGTCTTCACCCCCCGAAGCCAGGGTCTTACCGTCGGGCGAAAACGCCACGGACGCGACGCGGCCCGTGTGTCTCGTCATAGTCGTCTTTGGCTCGCCCGTGGCCACGTCCCACAGCGTCACCCCGCGCCTCTCGCTGCCGGTGGCCAACATCTTGCCGTCGGGCGAAAAGACCACCGCGACGACTGTATACCGGTGTCGCGCGAGGGTGGTCTTTAATTCGCCCGTGGCCACGTCCCACAGGTTTAGCTTCCCGGGCAGAAAGCGTGAGGCCAAGGTCAAGGTCTTGCCGTCGGGCGAAAACGTCACCGAGTATGATGTACCATGGGCCGCCCACCCCCCGTGGTTGACAGGAGTACCCTCTCGCTTGATAGTGGCTCTTAATTTACGGGTTGGCAAGTCCCACAACTTTACTGTCCCGTCGTCACTTGCGGAGGCCAGGGTCTTGCCGTCGGGCGAAAAGGCCACGGCAAGGACTTCGTCCTCGTGTCCCGTAGCAAGAGTAGTCTTCAACTCGCCTGTTGCCACGTCCCACAGCCTCACTGTGCGGTCGTTGCCGGCTGACGCCAAGGTCTTGCCGTCGGGCGAAAAGGCCACGCTCCGAACCCAGCCCCTGTGCCCCTTTAGCGTGGTCTTTGGCTCAAGGACCGCCAGATCCCACAGTTTTACCGTAAGGTCGGCGCTGGCTGACGCCAAGGTGTTGCCATCGGGAGAAAACGCCACGGACAAGACACCACTCGAGTGTCCCGTGAGAGTTCTCTTTAGCGCGCCTGTGGCCACATCGCACAGCTTCACTCTGAGGCCAAATCCTAAGGCCAGCGTTTCGCCGTCGGGAGAAAATGCCACGAAAGCGACACGGTCCGCTCCTGTGAGGCGGGGCTTTAGCTTACGGGTGGCCAGCTCCCACAAGTTCAACGTGTCTTTGGAGATGTAGGCCAACACCTTGCCATCCGGAGAAAACACCACAGAGGAGATGCTGCCCGCTGGCCCTTTGAGGGTGCTCTTCAACTCGCCGGTGGCCACGTCCCACAGTTTGACTCCGCGGTCAGTGCTTCCCGAAGCGAGGCTCTTGCCGTCGGGGGAAAATGCCACGCAATTGACACGCTGTGAGTGCCCCTTCAGGGTGGTCTTTAGCTCGCCGGTTGCCATATCCCACAGCTTCACCGTGCGGTCGTGGCCGACTGACGCCAACGTCTTGCCGTCGGGCGAATACGCCACCGAAATGAGCTGGGATGTGTGTCCCTTGAGGGTGCTCTTTAGCTGGCCAGTGGCCGCGTGCCACAGCTTGACCGTTCCATCCGTACTGCCCGAGGCGACCGTTGTGCCGTCGGGCGAAAACGCTACGGATTCGACAGACCCCGCGGTCGTAGTTCCAAACCTGGCGGTGTCCATCACGGTCCGCGTCTTACCGCTGGCCACGTCCCACAGTTTTAGTTCACCTCCTCCCCTCATGAAGTCCTTACCTCCTACTGCGAGCGTCTCTCCGTCGGGGGAAAATGCCATGCCATAGGGATAAGTTCTGTGCTCTAAATTCATCGCGTAACGGTGCGAACAGCGCCACCAGTAATACCACACGAAGCCGCGCAGGTCGTCCTGGCCGGCTTCCGGTCGATGTCGCTCGAGTAACTCGTGCACGTGGCCTACGTCTGCTGCTTCCCAGGCTTGCGGAACCAGGTTCATGTGGGCCACGTAAAGGTGCCGACGGATCTGCTTGCGTGCTTCCCTTTCCGCGGCGGCAGCGTCTTCCGCTTCCTGGCGCGATTCGGCTTCCTTGGCAGCGTGGTTTTCAGCCCGAATCTTCTGGCTCTCGGCTCGAATCCACTGCGACGCGACGCCCACAAAGCCTCCCAGGAAGACCACAACCAGTGTGGCCAACAGGCTCGCGAGGGCCGGCTTGCGCTTGCACCACCGCCAGGCCCGGGCAGGCGTCCTGATGGGGCGAGCCTGGATGGGTTCCCCCTTGAGAAACCGCTGCAACTCGTCCGCCAACTCCTCCGCCGACGCATAACGGCGACGAGGCTCCTTGTCCAAGCATTTTAAGCACATCGTGTCCAGGTCACGTGGCACGCTCGGATTCAACAGCCGCGGTGAGACCGGCTCTTGTTCTAACACCTGCAAAAGCGTGTCCAAGGGATTGTCCGCCTGAAAGGGCGGGCGGCCGCTCAGCAGTGTGTACAAAAGCGCCCCCAAGGAGTAGACGTCGGCCGTCTCTTTGATCTGATCCAGCTTGCCGGCCGCCTGTTCCGGCGGCATGTAGCTGGGCGTGCCCAGGATCTGGCCCGTGGCCGTCAGATCGCTGTCGGCTTCCACGCGTTTGGCCAGTCCGAAGTCGCTGATACGAGGCTGACCGTCTTTGTCCAAAAGCACGTTGGCCGGTTTTAGGTCGCGGTGGATCACGCCCTGCCCATGGGCGTAGGCGACGGCCTCGGCAATTTTTCGCGTCAACTCCGCCGCTTCACGGGCAGGCAGCGGTCCGGCGGCGACTTTGTGGGCCAGGCTCTCGCCTTCGACGTAGCCCATCGAAAAGTAGTGCTGGCCCTCATGCACGCCGACTTCATAGATGGGCACGATACCCGGGTGGTCCAACTTGGCTGCGGCCTCCGCCTCCGCGTGGAATCGTTGCACGTCTTGCTCGCCGGCCAATTGACCGGCCAGAATCATCTTCAGTGCCACGATCCGTTTCAAATTGGTCTGTCGAGCCCTGTAGATCACTCCCATGCCGCCTCGGGCAATCTCTTCCAGCAGCTCGTAGTCTCCGAAATAGCGGACCCTTGTTCCGATCCCAGCGCCGCCGGGGGGGCCCGTTTCTGCGCCAGTGGTCGGAGCGTCGGACGGGGGCGCTTGGTCGGAATCACCCGGTTGCACGGCTTCTCGAATAGGCGCCGCGAGTTCGTCGACTTGATGGCGGCCGGCAATGAACTCGGCCAATTCGTCAGCGAACTCAGGGTGACGTCCCAGAAGCTCCTGTTGATTCGGCTCGGCGCCGCTCTCGACGGCTTCCAAATAGGCGACGAGCACCTCTTCAAGTCGCCGCTGGCGATCGGACGACTTTTCATGTTCGTTGTTCATATACTCGATCCCCGTGTTGGTGTTTCAGTAATTCGCGCAACCTCTTAAGCCCCCGAAAGAGCAAAGCCGCCACGGCGCCCTTGCTGCGACCGAGGTGCTCTGCGACGGCAGCCAACGGGAGGCCTTTCAGATGATGAAGTTCCACCGCCTGCCTCTGATCTTCCGGCAGGCGCGTGAGGGCCTCGGTCAGCCGGAGCAATTGTTCGTGCCGCATCGCGTGCTCGCTCGGCGAAGACTGGCCCGCCGCCAGCCACGACTCGATCCGCTGGGACGAAGCCTCGATTGCGGCTTGCAGCGAGCGTTCGCGGGCAACGTCTCGGGCCTGGGTGCTGAACTTGCGGACCTCGTCTTTTAGGTTGTTCGCGAGAATCTGCCGCAGCCACGCAGCCTGCTTGGCATCCCCACTCCCCTGGAAACGGTCCATGGCCTGGTGCGCCTCCAACAGGGTCTGTTGCACCACTCCGGAGGGGTCGACTTTCCCGTGGAGTCTTGGATCAAGTTGCAGCCGGGCCAGAAGGCACAGATACTCCCGAAACCTCTCCAGTCCTCCGTCTTGGCTGTCCATCCGCTGACTCATGGCATCTCCCTATGGGAACAAGCGTGATCGGGGCGGCGTGATTACGCAGAAAATCAAGAAAACCCTCTCCGCCGCCGAAAATCGCGACCGCCGACCTATTATCTCGCCTTTCCAGGGTGCCGGAAAGGAAGGCAGACGCCCAGTATCCCAACCGTCGGCGGCGACGCCCCGGAACTCCTCGAACAACCTCCGGCATCATATCATCCCGCCCCAGCTTGTTCGTGAGGACTAATCGTCAAACTCAGCCCTATTGTGTTCCGGCCCCTTCTTATCGGAGTATTTGCCATAATCGCTAAACGCGGAACCGTCGCATGGTCGAGACTGAATCAGGGGTGTTGTGGTCAGCAGGCGGCTAGGCGTCGAGTTTGACGTCTAGGAAAGCTGCGTCCCTCTGGGATGAGAACTGCCCTGCGCGACGACACCTTCGCCGCGACACGATGTTCACGCCTTCGAGCATGCCTTTTCCTTCCTGCTTTGCGGTGCGGTGGCACTGGCTTCCGCGTCCAAACCGTAGCGTTTTCCAACCTGCAATTGCATTTCGCGCAATTGGCAGCTAACTGCCCTTGAAGGGACCAGAATGCCAGCCGTCTGGTTACGCCGAGCAACCGCACGCCGCTCTGCGGGTTACCGCTGGCTGAACGTGATCGCCCCGAGTCTGCTGACCGTCGGGCTGCCGATGGCTGCTTTGCTGACACCAACCGGATGCACCCGCGATCGCTACTACCAGCAGGCCAATCAAGAGGCGCACGCCTTGATCGCGGAGAAGTCGACGGATCTGCGGTGGCCCGTTGGGGACTTCACGATCGAGATGGATCCGCGAAGCCGCTTCTATGACCCGTGCGATCCAGTTTGTCCGCCGATGCCGCCGGACGACCCGGCCGCCCACCGCTACATGCACCACGTCGACGGCAAGAAAGGCTGGCCCTGCTGGCATGCCTTCGGCGACCGTCGCTGGCTGGACAACCCGGGCTGGTACCAGCGGCTGGGGGAATACGTGGACCTAACTCCCGAGGGCCAGGTGATCCTCAACACCGAGTCCGCCATGCGGCTGGCGTACGTCAACTCGCCGAGCTATCAGGGTCAGTTGGAGACGATCTACCTCTCCGCCTTGGACGTCAGCACCGAGCGGTTTCGGTTCGACGTTCGGTTCTTCGGGGGCAACGAGACGTCGTTTACGCATCTCGGGCGGCTGCGGCCGGGTGGCGAGAGCAACACGCTGGCGACCGACACCGATTTCCAGCTTCAACGCCGCTTCGCCACCGCCGGCGAGCTGTTGGTGGGATTCGCCAATTCGTTTGTCTGGCAATTCGCCGGCCCCGACCAGTATTCGACCGTGTCGCTGCTGAGTTTCTCTCTGGTGCAACCGCTGCTTCGCGGCGCCGGCCGCGACGTCGCCCTGGAACAGCTCACGATTGCCGAGCGGGCCCTGCTGGCCAACCTGCGCACGCTGCAACGGTACCATCAGGGATTCTATACCCAGATTGCCATCGGCAGCTTGGGAGTCTCCGGGGCGCAGCGGCGGGGGGGATTCTTCGGCGGCACGGGGCTGACCGGGTTCACCGGGACCGGATCGGGAGGGTTCGGCGGCGTCGGAGCGGCCACGGGGTTCGGCCGGGCAGGATTCGGCGGAGGCGGAGGAGCCGGCGGAGCGGGAGGCGGGACCGGGTTCGCCGGCGGCGGCGCCGGGCAGGTCGGCGGCTTCGCCGGGCTCTTGCAGCAATTGCAACAGATCCGCAATACCGAAGAAAGCCTCAATCTGCAACTGCGGACCCTCCGCCTGTTGGAGGCCCATCTGGAGGCCGGCACCATCGACCTGACCCAGGTGGACCAATTCCGCCAGAGCATCGAGACGGAGCGAGCGAGTCTCTTGCAGGCGGAGAATTCGCTGGAAGACAGCCTCGACGGTTACAAGACGGGCAACTTGGGGATGCCACCCGACTTGCCCATCGTTCTGGACGACGGCTTCATCCAGCAATTCCAGTTGATCGACCCGACGATGAGCGAGTTGCAGGGTCGACTTTCCAGCTTCATGGAAACGTTCGGCAACGAACCGGCCGAGCCGGAGTTGGAGGCCCTTCGAGAGGCGCTGGACGCCGGGGCCCGGTTACGGAGTGACGGGGCCAAGCAGTTCAGCGCAGTCCGGCCGGATCTGGACTTGCGTGACTAACCCGCCGCCCCGCCGCACAAAAGGCAGCAGGATCCTGTGGAAAGCTAAACGCACCTTTCATCAATTGCTTCCAGA
>SDBV01001382.1_pt1 | contig 36556 bp, 28 predicted proteins | sample 2277081 | NCBI WGS metagenome assembly SDBV01 (sample SAMN10402039, study PRJNA504765) | marine sediment metagenome | isolation source: marine sediment core GS10_PC15, 223 cmbsf | place: Arctic Ocean: Southern Knipovich Ridge | collected 2010 | reverse complement strand
GAACCCAATTCCAACAACGCAAATTCTACCGCAAACCCTTGCAGCAGAGATATTTACAACGATTTACAACCAAAACCCAAAAACGGAACGAACCCAAACGAACCCAATCAAAGCCAATTTCAAAACCCAATCTTTACATTCCTATTAGGTATGGTAGTCAGCATTGATCTTCACATAATCTTTGCTCAGATCACACCCGTAGCAAAAATCGCTCGCTTTTCCCGCACCAAGCCCGATCGTGATCGTATGTTCCTTGCCCGAAATGACCCTGCTCACTTTTTTAGCATCGAATTTCACCGGCTTGCCACCCCTGAAGACACTAATATCGCCGATTTTGCAGCTAAGCTTGTCGATTTTGAGTTTCACCCCGCACGAGCCAACCGCGCAGATAATTCTCCCCCAGTTAGGATCCGCCCCGTGAATTGCGCACTTGACCAAGTCATAATTGGCCACCGCCCGCGACGCTTTCGTCGCTTCCGCTTTGCTCGCCGCCCCCTTGACAACTACAGTAAACATCCGCGTCGCCCCCTCAGCATCCAGTGCCATCTGTTTTGCCAGATCCTCGCAAACCTCTCGCAATGCCTTGGCAAACCGCTTATACCGCGGGCATTGATTCGTAACCATCCGGTTACCCGCTGCCCCCGACGCTAATATCATTGCCGTATCGTTCGTACTCTGATGCCCGTCGATCGTCAGTTTATTGAGCGAATCGCCGATAGCTTCTTTCAGCGACTTGGCAAGCAATGGCTTCGATATCGCGATATCCGTCGTGATAACGCATATCGTTGTTGCCATATTCGGCCCGATCATCCCTGCTCCCTTAACTGTCCCTGCAATGACAACTTCCTTACCCGATATCGTTATCCGCCGGATCGCCTGCTTGCACACCGCATCCGTTGTCATTATAGATTCTGCGAAATTCCGCCCCGCAACCCCGCTGTCGCTAAGTTTCCCCGTCGCCTTGCTTATCCCGGCTCTGATCTTATCCATCGGCAGAGGCTCACCGATTATGCCCGTAGAGGCGATCATCACCTTGCAGGCATCTATTCCAAGCTCATAACCGACTTGTTGGCACATACTAACCGCATCATCGAAGCCTTTCTTGCCCGTACAGGCATTGGCATTTCCCGAGTTGATCACCGCCGCGAAGACCTTACTGCTCTTTACATGTTCCTTGCAAACCGTAACCGCCGCCGAAACGACCTTATTCGTCGTAAAGACCGCCGCCGGTTTCGCTCCATCCGGACAGTACAAAAGACCAAGATCAAGTTTGCCGGACCGCTTAACCCCGCTGCTGACCCCGCACGCCAAAAACCCCTTTGCGGCCGTCATTGTTTTATTTGCCATATCCATCGATCTCAAATTGTAATAATCTATATTTCCTTTTGCACATACTTTATACCAGCAACAGTTCGTATGCAAATGCTTTTATAATACCCATGCTTTTTTTAGTTGAAACCGGGCCGAATCTGAGTATGATGTGATATAATTCGTAATTTGAAGGGATTATAGAGTGTTCTGGAATATTTATAATTACATCGCATATATAGCGATCGCATCGCAGGTGTTTTTCATGCTGCGAATAGTGAGGAACTATCGATATGCGCTCAGAAAAGCCGGCAAGGAGCACGTCCACTTTCGCCCTCGAACGCTGCTCACTGTTCCATGCAAAGGGATCGACAGCGCATTCGACAGGAATATACGGTCGCTTTTTGCGCTTGATTACGATAATTTCTATCTCAACTTCGTCGTCGAAGACGAATCCGATGAGGCATACAACCCGCTGTGCCGCTTAAAGGATGAACTCGCATCGACATCCAGGGCGATAGAGATAAACGTCCTTGTCGCCGGTCTCGCCGCAGGCTGCAGCCAGAAAATACACAACCTGCTTCATTCGTGCAACAATGCTCCAGACGATGTTGAAATATTCGCATTTGCCGATTCGGACGCCTGCCTTCATGCCAACTGGCTTAGCCATATTGTTTATCCATTGCGCAAGGACCATCAAGGAGCCTCTACCGGCTATCGTTGGTTCGTGCCCGTAGAAGATAATCTTGCTTCGCTGGCGCTTTCAGCGGTAAATGCAAAGGTCGCCCAGCTTCTTGGCGCTACGCGTTTCAACCAGGTATGGGGCGGTTCCATGGCGATAAGACGCAAAACTTTTTACGAAGTCGGCCTCGATACTATATGGCAAAAGGCCTTAAGTGACGACCTCTGCCTTTCGCACGCGGTAAAAAAAGCACACAAGAGAATTGTATTCGTTCCGGCATGCCTCGTTGCCTCCTACGAAACAACGACCTGGCCGAAGCTTTTTGAGTTTGTAAGGCGGCAGTTTCTTATTACACGAATAACAGTTCCGGGGACATGGTGGTTTGGACTTTTCAGTAATGTCTATTCTATTGCCGGACTATGGGGCGGTCTTGCCGCGGCAATTACGGCGGCGACTACTAAAACAGCCTCTCCATTGTATTGGATGGTTCCTCTGGTCTTTGTTATCAGTCAGGAGTTGCGTGCCATTCTGCGGCAAAAAATGATTGTAAAGCTGATACCAGAAGATGCAGAGCAATTGAAAAAAGCCGTCAAAGCCGATGTATTCGGCACATTCGTATGGTCATGGTTTCTCCTGGCTTGCATAATCACTTCGGCTTTCGGGCGAACAATCACATGGCGGGGGATCAAATACAAATTGATGAGTCCGACCGAAACAATAATCGTAGGATAAAATAGTTGCGATGCTTATTGCTTGTTTGCTTTTCCAACGAGGGCGATGCGGTTCTTTCCGGTTCGTTTGACTTCCAGCATCACTTTATCGGCTTGCTCGAACAGTTCACCTACGGTTTTGCCATCCTGTGGAAATGATGCCAATCCACCGCTAATTGTAAGTTCGCCGCGTCCTTCAGGCCCTAAGAAAGAAAGTTCCGCCGAGCATATCTCTTTTCGGAACCGCTCTGCCATCATGTAGGCATCCACTGGACGGCCTGACTCTGTATGTCTGCGTTCGGAGGCCGATTTGACACCGGCTTTGTTATCGCTGGCACCTTGCTTTTTATCTGATTTATCCCAGAATACGACAGCGAATTCGTCGCCGCCTATTCTCCCGACAACATCATGTTCCCGGCAGCAGCGGAGCATCATGATCGAAGCCTGCTTCAAAACGTGGTCGCCGACGGCGTGACCGTAGGCGTCATTATAATGTTTAAAATCATCGATATCGAAAACCAGCAGCGTCACCCGAAGGCTCTGACTGTTCGACCGTTCGATAACCTGGCTAAGGAACTCGCGAACATAACGGCGATTCTTCAATCCAGTCAGATCATCTTCGGTCGCCAGCTTTTCCAGTTCTCTGATCTTCGCGTCACGATAATCGCGTTTCATCGCAACTATGGGTTGTTCGGTCGCATCTTTTTCTATCAGACCTGCTTTTTGCCATAGCGTTTCGGCATTGACCGGGCAGATGAAGTAATCGCTTGCTGCCGCTTTTGCCAAACGTCTTCTACCGGTCAGGTCGATCGCAGCCGGCTCCTGGTGCATTTGCGCAAGCAGAAAGATCTCTGCCGAAGAATTCATGCGCCTTAGCGTTTGCAGCGCCGATTGCAGTTTCCCGCCAAAGCTGGACATGACGACAAAAATCGCGCGAAATTTCTCTTCTGTAGATAACGTGATCGCATCGAGCATGTTCGTACACACACGGCAGTTAAAGTTCTTTATGACCTCAGGGTCCGAAAGCGCCTCAGACGGATCGCCTATGAACAGAACCGAATCTGCGGTAATACTTATAATTTCTTCCGGCAAAGTTTTCATTCACTTACTCCTGTTGACATCTACCCTGCCCGGCACAACGCGTCCATCTCGGCTCGCGTCAGGGCGAATTCGTTTTTGTCTATTTTTTTTTGTTCTTGCTGCAGGGTGTTTTCGTCTTCGGTCATTTCCATCAGGATCGCTTCTACATCATTTATATCTCCTGCCAGAGACGCTTTTGACCCGAGTGCCTGGATCATTTCCTTAATGTCGCAGCCGGCCTTATCATCTACAAAACAACAGCACCTCGTGTCATCGCGATCTGCACATATCTGAAGGAATCGCATATCTTCAGCGCAAAGCTGGGCAAGGGAACCTATCACAAGAATTTTTTCACCAATCCGCAGCTCGGCAACTATTTCCGCCAAAGCCGAATAAACATCTTCGCAGCAGGTCACACTAATGCCGAGACGTTCAAAAAGGGCAATTACCTCTGACCAGAAGCCGCTGGAACCGCCCATGATGATCGCACGGATTTTATCTTTTGCTGTAACCTCAAACATTCACATCACCTCTTATCCTCTTATTATACCGTAATTAACGGAAATGTCAAGACAATTTATCAATTGCCGGCGGGTAGTCGTTCAAGCATGGTTTTGGCTTGGGTAGCCAGTATACTCTTCGGGTACATTTCAATAAATCCCGTCAGAATCTCCCGGGCCTCGGTGAGGTATTGCTTTTTCTCTGCTTCACCGGTCTCAGGGGTCTTCTGAAGGCGGATATTCAGCATAGCCAGTTCATACAAAGCTTCGACTCCGCCATCGGTATTTGCGAATTTCTTGGAAAGTTCCTTCAACTGCTTTGCCTTGGCTTGCGAATCGCCCAGCGGCAGGATACGGGCAAGGAGAATGTTATCGCGAAGCGGGTCGTTCTTCTCGGTTTCGTCCAGCAGTGAATCGAGTTGCTCCGGGTATTCAAGGCTGTGAGGGTTTAGCAGGACGAACCTTGCAAGGCGTTCTTCGGATTCTTTTGACTCGGTACGATTGCCGACGCCGATCAGAACTGTAAACTTCTGGATCTTTATATTAAGTTCGGTGAGTTTGTGAACCGTCATAGCTGTTTGAGCCGGACGCGTAAAGGCGGTCAGGAAAGAACTCTCCGTTGTCTGTTTCTCATGCAAGTTTTCAAGGTGGCCTTTGCCCATGGCAATAGCGACTTCACAATGATCCGTTGCCCTTGTAAAATCTCCCTGCCCAGCCAGATGAACGGCTATCCGCCACCTTGCTTCAAGTGATTCTGCGCTCTGGGGAAACTCTTTGTAGAGTTGGTACCAGATAGGAAGTGTCTGTCGGTGCGGGTAATCGCTGTAAAAATGCAGAGTTTCTTCCTGGACAAAGCTCCTGCCGTCAGGCGTGTATTCATTGATCATTGCCTTGTAGTATAGAGCCACAGATTTTTTTGGGCTTGCGCCGCGTTTGTCGATAAACTTATTATACTCATCGACCAGCAGTTTGCGTTTCGCCTGGAAATTCACATCTTCAGGAATATTGAACCACGACGGCCACTGCCCCTGAATTAGCTTTTCCTTGAGTTCGTCTTTTAACTCCTCACGCAGCAGCGAAGGATCTATCGACCAGACCCCGACTTCGAGAAAGCTCTGTGTTTCAGGTTCGCTCATCGCCTGCGTGATAATGTCGGACATGTCGCGGTCATGAAACTCATGGGCGGTTTCCGGATTGTTTCCAGCCACATATAACTGGTAGTCAAGTTCTGAGGAGCTGATCTTGCCCTCGAATAAGGCGAAAGCAATGCCAAGCACGACAAGCGTCACCGCCCATACCAGCCCGGGCTTGTACCGTGTAAAGTGTCCGATACCGATAACGATCCCTGCGATCGCTACGCCCGTAAACCATGCGCATATCCAGGGTGCGTATGAAAAACCGAACTTGATAGGATCCGCCGCTTCTACACTACCGTAAACTGCCCAATAGAGCATTTGAGGAGACATGCACAGTACGATCGCAATAAAGCGGGAACGGAAACGCAACGGCCTGCACGCCACGGCGATACAGCTTATCACCAGAGAAAGCCCGAACAACGGAAGCTTTGCGAATAGTACAACAGAAGCTATCATCAGCAAACTGTATCGAAAACTCAACAGTTGCGAGACAACCACCGGCCCCGCCGCAAGTATTCCCATAACAAGGCCCAACACAAATATTTGCCATGGGTATTCGTATATGCTGATAGGAGCAAGTATTATTTCGCCAAGGCACCATGAATCGCGGCCAAGTGCATTTGCCAGATTGGGCAGAACTGATGTCCCGGTTATTTTGACCCAGAACAGTGATGCCAGAAGGTACACACCCATGGCCAGCAACCAACATCGTCTGACGTTAGAGTGGCTGTAGTGCAGGGTTGGGCCCACAGTCATAAATGACTTTTGCGGCCCGGCAACTTTTTCTCCCGTGTTATCAGTCATCACAAAAAACCCGCTGTCATAGTTAATGGTATTACAATGGTGGTTCTGTTGAATTATTTTGTGTTGTAATGGAGCATCGAGAGTCCACTGTTCTATGCACGAATAATATCAGCTATCTTCATTAATCTGCTTGTGTTGTCTCTTTCAGCTTCGCTAAGCTTGTTGTAGATAAACTTGATCGTCTCATGAAGTTCCGGTATTACGACATGTTCGAGAACGTTTACGCGTCTGCGGGTGGTCTGGAGTTCGGTCGCCAGTAACTGGGCCTGTTTTTCGCGTTCCGCAAGTTCTATTAGACTGTCGAACGCTCTTTCCAGTGCCCGCAGTGCAACATCGAGTTCGCCGCTGGTCGTCGCAAAACCGTAACAGACGATATCACCGGCGATCTCTTTTGCTAATTTCGGAACTTTTACGCTCATTATGCTTGCAAAGTTGATAGTAAGGGAGAATTTCTTCGTAGGAACTTCGATCGCTGCACGCATATCTTCCGGCTCCATTGTTGCACGAGCCATCATGAAGCGCCGGCTTGTTTCAAGCAGTTCTTTTTCCACACGCTCACGAAGAGGTTTTATCGAAGTAGCGATCTTCACAAGCTGCCTGCATATCTCGTCGCGCTTCTGGCTGAGCAAACGGTGACCGCGAGAGGCAAGACCCACCCGCTTACGCAGCCTAAGCTGTTCCATTCGTGTAGCGTTAACATTTTCAAGCATATATAAAACCAATCACAATTATAATAAACGCGTTGATGCGAGGTTAAGTTTCTTTACGATTCCTGACCCTGACCCCTGAATCGCGGCATATACTTTGCGATCAGTTTGGTATCAATACGTTTAAGTTCCGTGTCCTCGAACATACTCAAAAGCTGCCATCCGAGATTGAGCGTCTGCTCAATGGTCCTGTTTTCGTAATAACCCTGGGAGATATATTTCTCCTCAAACTCATTCGCGAAGACCATATACTTCTGGTCCTCAGGCGAAAGAGCAGCTTCGCCTAAGATAGTCGCAAGCTCCTGAGCTTCTTTTCCACGTGCATAAGCGGCATACAACTGGTTGTAAAGGTCCGCGTGATCTTCGCGTGTCTTATCCGGGCCGATACCTTTATCCTTCAAACGTGAAAGACTCGGCAACACGTCAATAGGTGGTGAGATCGCTTTACGGTGAAGGGGACGAGACATAATGATCTGCCCTTCGGTAATGTAACCGGTAAGGTCAGGAACCGGGTGCGTCTTATCATCTTCCGGCATCGTAAGAACCGGAACCATAGTGATCGAACCCTTCTTGCCCTTTACGCGTCCCGCACGTTCGTAGATCGTCGCAAGGTCGGTATAAAGATAACCCGGATAACCCCTTCGTCCGGGCACTTCTTTTCTTGCCGCGCTGATCTCACGCAATGCCTCGCAGTAGTTAGTCATATCGTTTAGAACCACAAGCACCTGCATATCCTCTTCAAATGCCAGATACTCCGCAGCCGTAAGAGCCATACGCGGCGTCGCGATACGCTCGATAGCAGGGTCATTGGCAAGGTTGATAAACATAACCGCACGTTCAATAGCGCCCGTTTCCGTCAGGTCGTTGATAAAGAATTGTGCAGCCTCAAATGTGATACCCATCGCCGCGAACACAACAGCAAATGCTTCACCTTCGCCAAGCACCGTTGCCTGTCGTGCTAATTGAGCCGTGATCTCGTCATGCGGAAGACCGGCACCGGAGAATATCGGCAGCTTCTGTCCACGCACCAGCGGGTTAAGACCGTCGATAGTTGAGATGCCCGTCTGGATAAACTGGTTGGGAAAATCACGCGCATAAGGATTGATCGGATTACCGTTAATGTTCAATTTTTTCGTAGGTATAATGGGCGGTCCGTCGTCTTTTGGCTGACCGATACCGTTGAATACGCGCCCGAGTATATCCGGCGAAACAGCAAGTTCCATAGGTTTGCCTAAGAAACGAACCGTACTTTTATCAACATTAATACCCTCGGTTCCTTCGAATACCTGAACGAGTACTTTGTCATTTTCGACCTGAAGGATCTGACCGTGGCGAACCGTACCGTCGACGATCTCTATATCGACTATATGACCGTACTTTGCACCATCGACACCTTCGACCATCATCAACGGGCCATAAATTTTCGAAACTGTTTGATACTCTTTAAGCATCTTTTACTCCTGCTAATCTCTTTTTTATTTAGGACTTTTCGTCCATAATTAATTTCATTGAACCGCTATCACGGTCTGTTTTTATGCTACTACGGATAACGATTTCATCTGCTCGTCTATCGAATCGCTGATGGCAACGATCTTCGCTATATCGGCTTCTTCGATAAAACTGGATCTTGTGATTTGCTCCCTGACATCTAATGAGAAAATGTCCTTTGTGTCCACACCACTTTCAACGGCTGCAAGTCCCTGCTTATGGAAGTGAAGAATAACCTTCAATATCTCAAACTGCTTGTCGATAGATGTAAATGTATCGACTTTGTGGAAAGCGTTCTGATGGAGGTAGTCCTCGCGAATGCTCTTTGCTGTCTCTAATGCCATGCGATCCTTCGCCGAGATGGATTCAGCACCGACAAGTCTCACGATCTCGATAAGCTCTGCTTCCTGTTCGAGCAGATTCATACACTCCTGTGCCATCCTGGACATTTCCTCGCCTCGTTCGGCGTCCTCAAAGCATCCCGGCAGATACTGACTGTAGAACGAATAACTCGTCAGCCAATCGATAGCCGGAAAATGCCTCTGTTGTGCAAGACGTCCCTGAAGCGACCAGAACACCTTAACAACATGCAGCGTCGCTTGTACCACCGAGTCCGAAAGGTCGCCGCCCGGAGGACTAACAGCGCCAATGATCGAAAGTGCCCCTTCGCGATCCGGTGAGCCTGTACATACGACCCTGCCCGCTCTTTCATAGAACGATGCGATCCTTGCACCCAGATAAGCCGGATAACCTTCCTCTGCCGGCATCTCTTCAAGTCTCGTCGATATCTCACGCATAGCCTCCGCCCATCGACTCGTGCTGTCCGCCATCAGTGCAACCGAGTAACCCATATCACGGAAGTACTCCGCAAGGGTGATACCCGTATAAACCGAAGCTTCACGAGCTGCCACCGGCATATCGGAAGTATTGGCAAGCATGATAACACGTTTCATAAGAGGTTCGCCGCTGTGCGGATCCACCAATTCCGGGAATTCCGTCAGCACGTCAGTCATCTCGTTACCGCGTTCGCCGCATCCGACATAGACAACCACATCGGCATCTACCCATTTAGCTAACTGATGCTGCACAACCGTCTTGCCTGTTCCAAATGGACCCGGTACGCACGCCGTTCCGCCCTTTGACAATGGGAAAAACGTATCTATAACACGCTGGCCGGTCACGAGTACCTCATTGGGGGCAAGCCTTTGTTTGCTTGTCCTTGGCGTTCGAACGGGCCACTTCTGCATCAGTTTAAGTTCCGTGCGAGTTCCATCTTCGGCTGCGACATACCCAATCACCTCTTCGACCGTATAATCGCCTTCGGTCAGGCTATCAAGAGTTCCGCTAATGCCGAATGGGATCATGATCTTATGCAGGACGAGCGTCGTTTCCTCAACTTCACCGACTATATCGCCGTGCGAGACTTTACTGCCATTTTCGGCTGTGACCTTAAAGTGCCACTTCTTTTCTCTATTAAGACCGGGGAGTGCACTTCCGCGAAGAATAAAGTCGCCCTGTATTTCGCGAAGCTGATCCAGCGGTCGCTGGATACCGTCATAAATACTCGACACAAGACCAGGACCCAGTTCGACGCTTAGCGGAGCGCCGGTATTTACAACCCTTTCACCCGGGCCGATACCGACCGTATCTTCGTAGACCTGGATACTCGCACGGTCACCGTGCAGCTCGACGATCTCGCCTATGAGGTTCTCTTCGCCGACGCGGACAACGTCATACATCCGTGCGCCGATCATGTTCTCTGCGACCACAACGGGGCCGGCTACCTTCACTATACTGCCGTCACTTAATTCACTCATCGTAAAACCTTAAAATGTAAACATTTTGATAAAACTTTTTATTTTAGTTAGCAAGGATGTCGATACCCGTAGCGATCTTGAGCACCTTTCTAAGCGCCTGCGTGGCAAAACCTTCTGATTCGGTTGTAAATGGAACTACCACAACACACGGCACAGCTTGTTTTTGAACGCTGTCGAAAACATCCGCCGCATCGGCAGCGATGTTCTCGGCGACCACCACAAGTGCATATTTGCGTCTGAGTATATCTTTAGCGGTTTCGGTGATGCTTTCGGCATCGAATTCAACCGGAAACGTATCCAGGCCGAGAGTCGAAAACGGCATAACAAAATCCGCTCCACCAAAAACCGCTGCTTTACCTTCCATAAAATCTCTCTCTTACTTTATTAAAAACAGCTTCGGCCAGAGGCCGAATCCATAACTAAACACTAAAAACTAAACGCTAAAAACTACTAGTTCTCGCCAAGCCGGTCGAGTATAAGTTTCGTATCCAGACTGTTCATCTTACATGTAAGCAGCATTCGCACGGTCCGTATCTCATTTTCTTTGAGCAGAAAATACGCTATTACAGGCTGAGGTCCAGCCGTCAACATCAGCGTCGTTTTCAGGAAACCCATCATATAATCCTGACACTCCTCTTCCAGACGCAGAAAAGACTGTTCACTCGTCAAATAGCTCACACCCGCTTCGATAGCGTTGTGATACGGCGTTGCGTAAAACAACGGCCCTATCGCCTCGTATCCGATGTCAAAAATATGCATAAACCTGTCGATCTCGATAAAGCCGCCGTCGATGATAAGCGGCCGTGCCTCTTTGCTGTCCTTTTCGGCCAACTTCAATCGAAGTGCGGTGCGGATATTAGTCAGATCGATCTGCGTCTTAAACAGTGAGGTCAAAAACACGCTCCCCATCTCTCTTGCCCGTTTCAATTTGTAAGCAAACTGAACACGGTCAATGCCATAATCGATCTGTCGAATGTCCTTGTCAACATAGTACCCCAGGACCGCTTCTTCCACCGCTTCCTGAAGATACTCCGGGAACCTGCTGTAATTTTCCTGCTCGAATATCTCTTCAAATTCTGCCGCAGGTACACTGCCTTCGTCGCTGTAATCCAGACCGATTGGTCTTTCCGTAACAACCCGCCGCACAGCCAACCGCATATTCGCAAAGTCCTCTCGTGCACGAAGCAGTTCAACCAACTCTTCGTCGAGCATCAGTTCGACGAATAGTTTGCGTGCTTCGCTGCGTTTTTCAAGCAGCATCGTCTCGACATCGCCAAGACTGCAAGCACCCGAACCCATAGCATAGTCGCTGCCCGTCAGAAGTTCGATCGCAGCTTCGAAGTTTTCGGCATTTGCGATATCGAGCATAGTGCCATGCGTTAGCATCTGTCCTTCAAGCACGCGCACAAGAGCTGTCTCGTACCCATAACGCCAGTCCTCGGCGCCTATCGGGGGATAGCAATAAAAATCTATAATATTTTGTTCTTCAGTAACGCTCATATTATATTCTCTTATCCGGTCGTTTAACCGAACAGATCTTTCGAAAGTTCCATCTCAAGTGATTCACGAACCTGACTCAATAAGACATTCGTGCTTACATTCAACTGGATCTTGCCGCGCCTTAAGATAAAGCCGCCATCAATATCCGCACGATCCGAAGCCAAATGGAGATTGCCCTTAAATCCGGTACCGAGTTTGCGGTTGATCTGTTTGATCAGCGAATTATCTATCCGCGTTTCGTTCTTACCGACCACAACTTCCTCGTCGCCGGTCTCAGCCGCCTTTTCCATCAGAGATGCGATCAACTGCTGATACTCGTTATCGGGCAAACTGTTTATCTGACTTCTTGCCTGAGCGAACACATCGTCCAGCATCCCTGCCTTTGTGACGAGCATCTGCTTCTGGATATCCATCCTTGCAGTCGCCAGCTTTTGAAGCTTGCGATCCGCCGCCGCTGCTTTTGCCAGACGGTCCGTCTCCTTCTGAAAAACCGCAAGTTCATCCTGCAAACGAACATCCTCAGCCGAAGCCTTCTCGCTCGCCTCGGCAATAATCTTCTCTGCCTGGGTTTGCGCATCAGATAGGATCTTTTCTACTACTTGTTCAGCGTTCATATCTTACCCGTAGATTAAAGTTTAAAATCGCTTTCGGCTTAGCCGATATTGATACCGATAAAGATGGCAAGGAACGAAATAAGGAAACCAAGGATCGCGTAAAACTCAACAAGAGCCGCATAAACAACACCGGCCTTGACGCTCATCTCAGGTCTCTTCGCTGCCATCAGGATACCGCCGGCACAGGTTTTGCCCTGGTGGATAGCACTGAACATACCAGCTACTCCAACAGCTGAACATGCCGCAAAGATTTGCCATGCCTGGGCCTGGGTCATTGCTATCCCCGCTTCTGCCAGTCCACCGCTAAACATTTCCAGCTTGATCATTACGAACAAGCCGATAACGAATCCATAAATGCCCTGCGTACTCGGAAGTACCACCAGGATAGTCATAAGTCCGTATCGTTCGGGCTTCTCGCTGAGAACACCCGTCGCAGCTCTACCGGCAATACCAAGCCCGATCGACGATCCGATACCAGTCATAAATGTTGCCAAAGCTGCCCCCGCCAGAGCAATTGCGATTGCAAAATCCATATTGTTAGCAATTTCGAGTGCCTCTGTTGCTATGTTGGCTGTTTCTTCCATCTTTAAAACCTTTCCTTAAAAAAAACTGATGCTAATTATTTTCCTGAATATTTACGGTTATGTGTTGATACTTTTTCTGTAATGGTTCAAAGTCTTTGCCGCCGCCTACGAGGAATTTCGGGAAAAACTCCACAAACTGAAGCCTCAAACTGTGAACGAACGAACTCAACGTTGACATCGCCAGATTGAATATATGACCGCCAACAAAGAGGATACCCCCTAAAATGAAACCTACATAAGGTATATCCATCATGAGCTTAACAAGGATATTCACCGCCATACCCAAACCGGCAGTTACCATCCCAAGCGCCATTAAGCGGACATAGCTTAATATGTCGCCGAAATAAAACACTGTACTGAACAAAGCGAAAACCCCTCCGCCGATTCGACCGGATACACCGGATTTACGTTCGGTAAATAAGAATATCAGAACAGTCTGTATAATCGCCAGTGGCCCGAATACTTTCGCCAGTGCTGCCGGCAGTATTCCGCCTTTGCTCAGACCGTACAGCAGAAGCGAATTCAGGAAGATCAGCCATGTCAACTGTTCAAAGATCGCGGCTGGGTAGTCCTTATTCCTGATGTTGTTATAAAAAGCGATTCCAAGCCCGAATTGTATCTGTATGTAACCCAGCCCCAGAGACAGCATAAAGAATGTCAGGGGACTCTTCAGCGGGTCGAACAGCATTATCTTTGTACGAAGATTATCAATCCCGCTGCCCTCACCGGCAAACGAAAAGATAGCATCGGCGAACCAACTGCCTGTCAAGGCACCTGCGATAACCGTAGAGACCGCACAGGCCACGAACATCCAGAGCGGGCCCTTGTTGCCCTTCATTTTCTTCATTGCCCACCAGAGCAATCCTAACATTATCAGCCCGTATCCGGCATCCGTAAGACACAAACCGAAGAACAGTGCAAAGAACGGAGCAAGAAAAACAGTCGGGTCCATATCGGTTGCCGCCGGCATCCCGTACAGCCTCGTGATAGTCTCAAAGGGTCGTACGCTCCTGTGGTTTTCGATCTCGACGGGAACCTCTTCCCCTTCGGCAAGTTCGATCTCATCGACGCTCGATGATGCAAAGCCTGCAACGATCTTCTCAATGCATTTGTAGTCCTTCTGTTTGGCCCAGCCTTCTAACAAGACTACGTTTTCAGTCGCTGGAGCCGTTGTTCTCGTGTTTTCTCTACTTAAAAGGTTGACGTAGTGATCGGAAAGTATCTGGAGTTTGAGCCTATCAGCGGCAAGTTCTTCCGCCCTTGCTTTTGCCTTTTTCAGATCGATCTTTGTATGGGCCAGTTTTTCTTCGCAATCCGTGAGTATGTCGCGAATTGACCCGTACATATTCTCAAAGCTTACAGCCTCGAAATCGCCGCCCCGCAGAACCTTCTGCACCTCTCCAGCCGCCTCATTCAAACAGACGACAACACATGCGTGCATGGTCCCGGTGTGACTTATTTCTTCTACGACCCCGCCGAGTTCGTCAAGACTGGTGACCGTGTCCGCATAATACTGATGTGGCAGCAGTCCTGTAATACAGGTGGTATTTTCAAGTTCGCGGAGGTGTTCAACCGGGCCCGTCATAGACTTCCACGGTTCCAGCCCGTCGTGTTGACCTGCCAGATTTTCGCGCTCGATATTGAGTCTTTCGATCTCAGCTTCGGTCTGCTCGGCGTTTTCCAGCAGTTCTACTGCATCGCTGCCGGTCACAATATCCGAATAATATTTGTTTTCAATCTCGATACGAGGGCTAAAGACAGAGGTAGGATCCTTTTCGGTGGCATAACTCTTCAGGAATTTAATGCTGCTATCCAGACGTGTTACCATTTCTTCGATGTTGCGAGGCCGTTTCGATTCGACCTGCAACTCCGGCCACTCCTTGCTCACCATGGCCCGTTCGGCATCGAGAACCTGAACAATGCCCTCCCCCTGCAAGCTCTCAAGCAGATCCGCAACCTCGCTTGAGTGGCTGGCGATCATTATTTTCGTCATCTTGGCAATAGCCATATTGTTTACGCCTTTTTTAGCTCCTCTACGACCTTTGCAATTGCCGCTGGTGTCTTTCCTTTTGCCGTTGATTCAAGCTGGCGTCTGTGCTCATCGGCGGCGGCTTTGAGTTTCTCAACTTCCTCACTGCCAGCCTCTTCCGCTCCGGCAACAGCCTGTTCGATAGTGGTTTTGCGGTCTTGCTGGGCGGCGGCAAGTGCTTCGGCCTGCTTTACCTTCGCTGCCTGCATAAGTTCGGTGGCGCTTGCCTTTGCCTTTTCAATGACTTCTTTGGCGTCAGTTTCTGCTTTTTTAATATTCTTTATCAGTTCCACGTTCAATTGTCTCCTGCCCGGCCCATCCGGAAATATTGACTGCATAATGTAATCCGCTAACTATACAAATATATTTTAATATTGCCAGTAAAATTCTACAAAATTATTTTGTACCCAAAAGAAAATCAACTGGCGATGACATTTTTTGCTGGCAGGCCCCGTCTCATGCCGACATAATCAGCGATGATGGAGTTGAAAACAACAAGATATGGCTCTCTCGACCGCCTCATCGAAGCCGTTGTACTGGTTTTGATGGCCACAGGTGCGGTTTTTGTAGTTTCTGCCGGTGCTAACCTCAGCAGTAAACTTGACTTACGCCATTTTTACGGTTTCACCACACTCAAGCAGATATTATTCTTCCCGCTCGCAGTTATCATTATGTACTGTATGTCAGTCCTGGACTATCGCAGATTTAGTTTCGACTTCAAAGGCAATGGCTCAGTCCTCAAATCCTTGACCCCATATCTGTTAGTCATTGCTATCACATTACTTACGCTCGTACTCATCCCCGGCATCGGTATCGAAAAAAACTATTCACGCAGGTGGCTGGCACTTGGCATAGGTGCCGTTTCCATCAGTTTTCAGCCCTCGGAACTGGCCAAATGGGCCCTGATCCTGTTTCTCGCCGCTTTTCTTGCCAAAAACACCGACTCCATGGGTCAGTTTTGGAAAAAATTCGTCCCCTTATGCCTCGTCGCGGGCCTCATAACGGGCCTGATAATAACGCAAGACTTTGGCACAGCAGCAGTTATAGCAATGATAACGACCTTCATGCTCATTGTCGGCAGGGCGTGTTGGTGGCATTTTTTCCTCCCGATGCCCGTTGTATTGCCCGCGTTTTACTTCGCCATCGTCACTTCCCCCACTCGGCTCAACCGTTTGAGAGCCTTTTTCAGTGAAGATGCATCCGGATTAGCAGCCAACTATCAGGCTACCCAGTCGCTCATCGCCATCAGCGCCGGACGCCTCCTCGGCAGGGGCCTTGGAAGAGGAATATCCAAATACGGACACCTCCCCGAGGATACGACAGATTTCATATTCGCGATCATCGCCGAGGAATTAGGCTTCGTAGGTGCCATAGCCGTCATTTTGCTCTTTATCGCCTTTACAGTACTCGGCGTCGCCGTCATCGTCAGGTGCAGGGATCGTTTCGGAACGCTGTTAGCATCAGGCATAGTCCTTTCCATTGCCGCCCAAGCCGCCATCAACATCGGCGTCGTCACCAAGGTTCTGCCCACAAAGGGCATACCCCTTCCATTTATAAGTGCAGGTGGAACGAGCCTGCTCCTCTCAGCCGCCGCCGTCGGTATACTAATTAATATAGCAAGACAGACTTTGCAACAACCCCCCGAGATCGCAACCGGAGTAGCCCTATGAAGCATTACTTCTTTGCTGGCGGCGGAACAGGAGGCCACATCTATCCTGCGATCGCCATAGCCGAACGCATCAGCGAACTTCTGCCCCACGCCCAGATAAAATTTTTCTGCAGCAACCGCCCCATCGATTCGGCAATATTGGCTGACAGCCCCTTTGAGCCAATAATCTTGCCCGCAATGGCTTTTTCAATAAGGCCCCCAAGGTTCTGCTCATTTTTATGTTCGCTGATGAAAAGTTACCAATTCGCCGTAAAAGCCCTCAAAGCAGTCCAAAAAGACGCCATCGTCATCGGCATAGGCGGCTTCGTTTCGGTCCCGGTCGTATTAGCAGCCAGCAGATTAAAGATCCCAGTCTTCATGATCAACGTCGACATCGTACCCGGCAGGGCGAACAAATTGTTAGCCAGATTCGCAAAGGAGATTTTTGCCCAGTTCGACGAAACTCCGGGCCACTTCGGCCCAAACGCCCCAAAGGTAACCGTCACCGGCTGTCCCCTGCGAACTGCATTTGTCAATCCCGACAAAGCCCGCGCCATCGCCAAACTCCAGCTTGACGAAAACAAGAAAACCCTACTGATAACCGGAGCATCCAGCGGCTCTGAAAGCATCAACCAAGCCGTACTGCGTTTGCTCAGACCCCTTGAACAGTTCGCCACCGATTGGCAGATCGTCCATCTCGCCGGTCGTGATAATTACCAGCGTATCGAGTCTGGCTACGCCGACACCAAAATTGCCCACAGGGTTTTAGGCTACTGGCACGATATGGCCGACCTTTACGCCTGCGCCGACATCATCGTTGGCAGGGCAGGCGCCGTCAGCATCGCCGAATACGCCTCATCCGGCAAACCCGCTATATGCCTGCCGTACCCATACCATAGGGATCGCCACCAGTACCGAAATGCTGCTGTACTCGCAGACTCCGGTCAAGCTATAATAGTCGATGACCACATCGGCGACAGCGAAAAAACATCAAAAGAACTCCTCAACTCCCTGAAGGAATTAATGTCAGATGACCAAAAACGCCTATCCAGAACTAACACAACTGCCGCACAAGCAGCAAAGGACTCCGCCCTGCGAATCGCCGAAAAGATTATTCAAACCACCAACCCTTGACTATCCTGACATATTTGCTACCATTAAACCTTAGTTTGTGTAAACCCGATTACTAATGTATATCAGATTTATGTTGGAAAGACTAAGATGCACACATTTAAGTCAAGGCTCCTTGCCGCTGTCACAGTAGTTTTTATTATCACCCTGCAATCCGCCGCCAGCGAGGCCAAACCCAAACTCGGAGACGTATCCGATGGCAGCCGCACCAACTCGGCCCATGTTATCGATATGCGTGACGAAGAAGGTTATAAGATCATGCCCGACGCCAAGCCGGTTATGCCCTTTTCGGTCAGTAAAACTTGTGGAGAATGTCACAGCTACGACAAGATAACCAAAGGCTGGCATTTCAACGCAACTGACCCCGATGTCGCGCCAGGCCGCCCAGGCCAGCCATGGATACTTGCAGATTCCAAATCTGCCACGGTCTTGCCATTGTCGTATCGCGACTGGCCCGGAACTTACAACCCACAGAAACTTGGCTTCTCATCATGGCAGTTCGTCGAGAAATTTGGCACCCACATGCCAGGTGCCGGCCCCGGCGATTTTGCCGATGTCGAAGAGCCCGATGTCATGATGAGAGCGTTCCTTTCCGGCCCTCTCGAAGCCGACTGCCTCGGCTGTCACGATGCCGAAGCCTCACACAGCAGTGCACAATATGCAGCCCAGGTCCCAAAACAGAATTACCGCTGGGCTTCCACTGCCGCCTGCGGATTTGCTGAGGTCAAAGGTTCGGCAAAGTCAATGCCAGACACCTATGATTATCTAATGCCGACCATCAACGACAACCCAAGCCAAAAACCGCCGACAGTCAACTACGACCGATCGCGTTTCAATTCCGCTAACAAAGTTTTCTTCGACATCAAACGAAAACCCTTAAACAAGCGATGCTACTTCTGCCATTCCAACAAGGACATCGACGGCTCCGAAGAAAGAAACGAAGACGTCCACATCGCAGCCGGCCTGGCCTGTGCGGACTGCCACCGTAACGGCTTGGACCACAATATAACCCGCGGCTATGAAACCGAAGCCGAAGAAACAGGCAACCACCTCGCTGCAACCGCTTCATGCAAAGGCTGTCATCTCGGCGACGATTCTTCCGACAAACCCATAGCCGGACGCCTCGGAGCCCCGTACCCCCGGCATCGCCACATCCCAAAGGTCCACTTCGAAAAACTCGCCTGCACCGCCTGCCACTCGGGCCCATGGCCCGGCAAAGAAACAATAAGAACAAAAACCGCCCGCGCCCACAAACTTGGCACGTTCGACTCTGATAAATCCGACGACGCACTCCCACACATTCAGACACCCGTATTCATGAAACAAACCGATGGCAAGATCGCCCCTCACAAAATAATATGGCCGTCATTCTGGGCATACATGCAGGGCGATGATGTAACGCCTGTCGCCCCCGATAAAATTACATCCATAGCCGGCACACTCCTCGATCCCGACAAATGGTCCGGTTTAACCGAGGACCTTATCACCAATGTTCTGATGGAACTTACATCGCAAGCATTCGCAGAAGGCGAGCCCGTCTATATCACCGGCGGCCATGTATACAAGTTAATTGGCGATAAACTCATCACCGAAGACAACTGTGCTGCCGCACCTTACGCCTGGCCCATCGCCCACGACGTAAGACCCGCATCCCAGTCACTTGGCATACGCGGTTGCGAAGACTGCCACGCTAAAGACGCACCATTTTTCTTTGGTAAAGTTAAAGTCGATTCTCCGCTGTCCGCTGCCGCCGATTTCGTGGTTATGCAGAATTTCCACGGCGGAGAAGCGTCCGTTTATGAACCGGTAAGCAATTTTTTCAAATGGCTGGTGATAATAGTGATGAGTCTTCTCGTGCTGCACATCGCCGGCGACCTCTTCAGGCGGGCCATCCGTGCAATACAGAAAAAGAAAAACTGACTTTTAAAAACTTAAGACAGGTTAAAAAATGGAACAAACAAATAAACAAGAGAAACACTTTCAGAGGTTCGGTTTACAGTTCCGCTCCCAGCATCTCATTTTGATGTTAAGTACCATGGTACTCATCCTTACAGGCATCCCCCTCTGGTCCATGGGTAAACCGGAGTTCTTCTGGTGGAACTCCGAAACATTCGCGTTTCTTGGCGGCATCGAAGGCATTACCAGAATACATCGTTGTTCCGCCGTCGCCCTTGTCATTCTATCTGCCTACCACATGTTCTACTCGATCTTCACGAAAGAAGGACGTCGCGAGTTCTTCCACCTGCTGCCAAAGTTCAAGGATGTCATCGACGTAACACAGAATTCGCTTTATTTCCTTGGCCTTTCGAAAAAATCCCCGAGATTCGACCGTTACAGCTACATCGAAAAATTTGACTACTGGGCCGTCTACTGGGGTTGTGTGATCATGATAGGCTCCGGACTTGCACTGCTGTTTCCGGAAACAGCAGAAAAACTTCTGCCCGGCCTCACATACGGCCTTGCCGCTGAAATACACGCCGGAGAGGCCCTGCTCGCCGCACTTGCGATATTCGTATGGCACTTCTACAACGTCCATTACAACCCTTCGCGATTCCCTGGTTCGCTGATGTGGCTCCACGGAAAAATATCCGAAGATGAAATGATAAATGAACATCCCGTTGAATACGAGAAATTAATGCGGAAAAATATTCAAGAGGCTAAGCCAACACAGCCTTGATAGTCAGCACCAATGTGATGCCGCCTTGCATATAGCAACCATCCGAAAATAACCGCCTTTTAGCTGCAAAAATTTACCGCTGCCCCCAAAAAAAATGTCTGGGTTGACACCTCAAAGCCAATTCTGTATACTTATTTGTATGAGTAACAGTTTAATGAAACCAAAACGTCTTATCCTGATTTCTGCCTTGGTTCTTGTTGGTGTTATTATCCTGGCCGTTTTCCGGTCAGGTGATAATCGCCTCACCGCTGCCCCCAACAACATCATTCTGATCAGTATCGACACCATACGCGCCGATCATATGAGTTGCTATGGCTATGAGCATAAAACCACGCCCAACATAGACGCCTTTGCGGAAAATGCCATCTTATTTCAGCACTGTTTTGCAAATATCCCCTTGACGCTCCCTTCACATGCTACAATGCTGACAGGGCTGATCCCACCGACCCATGGCGTGCAGGATAATCTCACGATGGTACTTTCTGATTCCGTTGTGACTTTACCTGAAATGCTTAATGAAAATGGCTATGCAACTTATGGTATCATCAGTGCCCAAGTACTCAATCATCGGTATGGTCTTGATCAGGGTTTTGATGTTTATGACGATCTATTCGAATCCGAAATTGGTAAGAGCCAAATAATACCGCAACGTTTGGCCAATGAGACTGTAGATCATGCGATGAAATGGCTTGATGAAAATCAGGACGAAAAGAAATTCATGTTTTTACATTTTTACGACCCCCATGATGATTATAAACCGCCCGCACCTTACAACAGACAATTTCAACGCCCCTATGACGGCGAGATAGCATTCGCCGATCATTGCATCGGACAGTTCCTGGATAAACTCAAATCGTTAGGAAAATATGACGATTCACTGATCATTATTGTAGGCGACCATGCCGAACTGCTCGGTGAACACGGTGAGTTTACACATAGTTATTTTATATATCATAATGTCCTTCGTGTCCCGCTGATCATCAAGCCGCCCGGCCATACAGCAAGCATAAAGATTAACGACAACACAACCATCCCTGATATTACGCCAACGATACTGGCTCAATGCGGTATAGAGATACCTGATAATATCCAGGGGATAGACTTAAGCGCCTATTATAATGGCGCCGATGGCCAAAACGCTGACCGGGTGCTATTTAACGAATGTTTGACCGCAACAAAATATAATGCCAATAGCTTATTAGGAGTGATCCAGGGCCAATGGCACTACATTCAAACCACCCGCCCGGAATTGTACGATTGGGTAAAGGATCCGGGAGAATTAAATAATCTCTACGCCGAACAGCCGCAACGCAGCAGGATCCTGCAGCAATATCTAAATGAGATACTCGAAGAGGCCGTGTCGATCGATGATAAATCCGAAACTTCGCTGAATTTTGATGAACTTCAGGCACTTAAGGGTTTAGGTTATGTAGGCGGTGAAGTTGATACTGATCTTAAGTTCGATCAAACCAAAGCCGATCCCAAAGATATGCTAACGTTCCATAATCAGTTAAATGAAGTGATGGAATTCATCCATAACGAAAAATATGACAAAGGCATGGATATATGCAAAAAAATGATCGCCAGATACCCTGACATTTTGCCGCCCTATGATTTGCTTACAAATATTTATTTTAAAACGAAAGAATATGACAAAGCGATCGATATTGTAAAAATAAAATTGGCCAAAGACCCGACAGATATCGACACGTTAAAAATTATGGTAGAAGCATATTACCTTGCGGGAAAATACGAGTTGGCGATCGATCAGATCAAGGTGATTTTGAAGATGGACCCTGAGAGCAAAATCGTCAGAGATAAACTGGTAGAGATTTACACAGAAATTAAAGAATACGAAAAAGCCATCGCTGTAATAGAACAGGACCTTGCCAAAGACAACCAGGACCTCAACGCATTAAAGGCTTTAGCAAAAATATGCATCCAAGCCGAATTCGAAACCCGGGCAATAGAAACTATAAATACGATATTAGCCATTGACCCGGACGACGAGACTGCTTTTGCCAAACTCCTTGATCTACATAAAAAACGTCAGGAAGACGATAAGGTCATGTCTCTCCTGGAAGATAGACTCGACAAATCGCCCGATGACATTGTTGCCTTAAGATATTTAGCGCATACATATCATGAGCAAAAAAAACATAGCCAGGCCATAGCGGTCATTGAGGAAAAGATATTAAAAATTGAGCCGGATAATGCGGAAATTTATTATCTCCTGGCAAAAAGTTTCCGCTCATTAAAGCAGCTCCCACAAGCGCTAAAAAATTACAATAAGACACTCGAATTGGACGCCGACCACCTTTCAGCAAGCATCGCCGCAGGGGAGATCTGCAATAAAATGGGGAAGCTCAAAGAGATGATCAAGCATAACAAAAAAGCACTCTTCATAAATGACGACCTGCCTAACTCCCACAATGATATCGCCTGGGTCCAAGCCACAAGCCTCGACCCCAAACTTTACGATCCCCCATCCGCACTAATTCATGCCCGAAAAGCCGTTAAACTCGCCGCTGACCCCGCATCGGACGCCCATGGCTATCACGCCTATTACCTTGACACCCTAAGCATCGCCCAAAGCGCAAACGGCCAGTTCGAACAAGCCGTAAAAACCGCAACTCTCGCCATATCACTGCTCAAAAAAGCAAACGATAACGCCGCCGCATCCGAAGTACAAAAACACCTAAACCTCTTCAAAGCCCACAAAACCTACCGCGAGTAATCGACACAGGTAACTGCATACCCCCTGTCATCCTGAGCGAAGGGCCAAAGGCCCGTAGTCGAAGGATCTCAACCTCAACGACCTCCTAAGGCATTCCGTAATGAGCGCACAAAAAAATGCCCCGGGCCATTAACCCGGAGCATTTAATTTTACTATCCATCATTAAAACAACTGATGGCACTTACAAAACCCTTAGCGTTTCTTCCTGCGAAGGAACAATCCACCAAGACCAAGCAGAGCCATTGTCATCGGCTCAGGTATCTCGGTGATGCTAACATCATCGACATATGCCTCGCCAGCACCATAAATCGACAGATCAAAGCTTGTTGCTGTTGCGGTGAAATCCCATGTCACCTCGAGCCACTCGTCAACAGTGGCCCGTGACTGACCTTGAATATATGACGTGCGCTCCCATGTGGTCCCGCCATCAACGCTAACATCCACGTCAGAGGTCACACTACCTGGGACGTCAGTCGAACCCCATAAAGAGATCCTGTAGTCTTGACCAATGGTAGCACCGGTGATCGTTTGGGTAAGGATGTCGCCGTTTACGTCTACCATGTTATTACCGCCGTGGGTCGTCGTTGGGTAAAGGGTGGCACCGTAAAAATACCCGCCGCCAAAGATCCAGGCGCCAATACCAGGCGTTGCATCGGTCCAGGCTGAAGCAGAATCAGAGAGCCTAATCCAACTGCCGCCATTGGCTATAGAGTAATCTCCAGCATCCTCAAAACCTGCATCGGCAACTACCAATGCCATTGCGCTGCCAGCCATCAACGAGACAGCTACCAACATTAATACAATTTTCTTCTTCATCATCCTACCTCCTCATAATTAAAACATTACATTTCCGCGGTATTTGTGATCACTAAAACACCGCACAATAAAACACAAATTATGGGACGGGATCGGCAAACGCGTAGAAATGCACATATTTCCGGACCCTCATCCATTTAACATATTATCATTTTGTCACTACCAAGTCAAGAAAAAAATCCAAAATAGGCGTTTTTTTTTCGAAAACAGCCTTTTTTTAGGGCGTTTATCGCATAACTCCTTATATGACAAGCCGTTACGCTTTGTTCCAAAGTCCATCCATCAAGCAAGCTAATTTTTCAAATGAACCTCTGCAAAATCCATATACCTTTGCCAGTCGTAGTCCGTCACATCATGTTTCCCGCTCCGGATATGGTACCCTATCATCCCGTGAGTGGGTTTGTTTAGCGAGGGCATTTTTCCAACTTCCAGCCCCCCAACCCCAAAAAGTCGGTACACAGGATCAGCCGCTTTCGCCGCTAAAAATTCACCTCTCGGGTCGGCCCACAGATCCTCATCCGCGCTTGCAACATAGACTGGCCGCGGAGCGATCAAACTGATAAGCATGTGCTGATCGACAGCAAGGGCATCTTCATTATCATTGTACTTTTTAAAATTCTCACAGAACCAGTGCGGAAAGGACCGGTTGATCATCCCGACCGTTTCGCCGTACCTCCGTTTCGACAGCGCCGCTCCGCCACAACCGGAATTGTTCGAAATAACAATAGCAAAACGCCCATCCTCGGCCCCTGCCCACAGAGCAGCTTTCCCCAATCTGGAGTGACCCATCACGACAACCCGCTTACCGTCCACATCAGGGTCGCTTTCGAAATAGTCCATGCTGCGCGACAGTCCCCACGCCCACGCGGCGATGGTCCCCCATGCATCGCCTGGCCGTTTACCTTGCCCGTATTTGTCAAAATAGCCATGTACGCCGTTGGCAAAATCATCTGCAACGTCCGGGTCGAGATCGCCGCAATAGACTGTTGCCAGCCCGTAACCTCGTTCGATAATTTTCTTCACCGGCCATCGGCCGCTCTGGCAGCCGCGTGATTTTTCGGTGGCCCGATGCTTCACGATCCCGCATTTTTCACTGCTCCTCATCCACCCGGTCGAAAGAATGATCCCTGGATCGGCATTGATGGAATGGTTTCCAAAAAAGTTCAACCCCACAAACACAGCCGTCGCCTTTGAGGATTTGGGAAGATACATCAGTATGTCCATCGACGGCGCATTTTCCTCCGGCCCGAAACTGACCCGCACCTGTTTGCGTCTCGCCATTCCATTTAGAGCCTTGCCATCGTCATCGAGAACCTTAAAACTCATCTTCTTCGGTCGCCCCCGGCTTCTGCCGTAAACTTCACTGCGAAAAAGTCCCAGGATCTCGGGCCTGCGTTTGCTAAGCCATACCTCTGCACTGCTCACCCGCTTACCGTCGGCCCCGACAAGAGGATCACCAAGCGTAAAAGCCTCCACCTTGCTCTCATCAAAATTCGCAAAGGACCTGTCCGTCACAAAGCTTTTAACAACTTCAGGCCTCGCCACCCACCCGGAGGCACCAGCGACACCTGCAAATTGAGTGACGATCAATATGAACCACACGAAAATAGAGAAATATTTCATTGATCAAGCTCCGCTTTCATTTATTAGCTTACCTAAAAAAACCTCACCGCAAACACCGCCATCGCCGTATGCCTGTCCTGTTGTACAGGGAATCCGATTATAATACATCCGCCGCCGACCCGCAACCGTTCTTAGTTTGACGTATTAACTGATTTCTATTGACATCCCTGAAAATATTGCTATAATGCCTGTTTAGCCTGGGGATGAACAACAGTTCCTGAACAGTTGTTAATTATGTTTTCCGTATTGAAAGTGTATTATGTATTCAGATTATATTCGTAATGTAGCAATAATCGCCCATGTCGACCATGGCAAAACAACCCTCGTCGACCAGATCCTCTACCAGTCCGGCATGTTCAGAACCGAAGAACTCGATAAATTAGCCGGCGGCCAGCACAACTTGATAATGGACTCCAACCCCCTCGAAAAAGAACGCGGCATAACCATCCTCAGCAAGAACTGCGCGATTAACTACACCGACTCAAAAGGCGACGAATACAAGATCAACCTGATAGACACACCCGGCCATGCCGATTTCGGTGGCGAAGTCGAACGTGTCCTGAAAATGGCAGACGGCGTACTCGTCCTCGTAGATGCTTTTGAGGGCCCCATGCCCCAGACAAGATTCGTTTTGACCAAGGCCCTCGAACACAAACTAAAACCGGTAGTCGTCATAAACAAAGTCGACCGAGAGAACAGCCGACCCGATGATGTCGTCAATGAGATGTTCGATCTGTTCGTATCGCTCGGCGCAGACGATGAAACTCTCGATTTCCCACTCGTTTATGCATCTGCCAAAGACGGTTGGGCAACAACCGATTTGGCTAACAAAACCGATAATGTCCAGGCAATATTCGATGCTATAATAAACAATGTCCCAGCGCCAACAGTTGACCCGGACGCCCCCTTACAAATGCTCGTAACGAACCAGGAGTATTCCGACTATGTTGGACGGATAGCGATCGGCAAGGTCTTTGCCGGAACAATAACCGAAGGCCAGTTCGTCACCGTAATTGATGCCGAAGGCCTGCACACCCAGCAAAAGGTCATGCACATTCATCAGTTTGCCGGCCTCGGACGAACACAGGCCCCGAGCGCACAAGCTGGTGACATCTGTGCCATATCCGGCCTCGACCCCATCGAGATCGGCAACACCATCGCCTGCGCCGACGAGCCTTCCCAGCTTGCCGTCATCGCAATTGATGAGCCGACGATGAACATGACATTCAGAATTAACGACGGCCCACTCGCCGGAAAAGACGGAAAATACATCACAAGCCGCCAGATCGGTGAAAGGCTCCAAAAAGAATTACAGCAGAACGTCGCGTTAAGAGTTGACCCCGGCCAATCCCCCGAAGAGTTCAACGTTTCAGGCAGGGGCCTGATGCACCTCGGCATCCTCTTAGAGACCATGCGCCGCGAAGGCTACGAGATTTGCGTCGGCAAACCAAACGTCATCCTGCGAGAGATCGAGGGCAGACGTTACGAACCGATAGAAGTGCTCGTAGTCGACTGCCCATTGAATTGCCAGAACTCCGTAATGAGTATTCTCGGCGACCGCCGAAGCGAAATTGTCAAAATGGACGCCAAAAGCGGAGCCGGCGATTTCGTACACATGGAATTCTTAATTCCCTCTCGCGGCCTGTTCGGCTTGCACGCAAGAATGATGAACGTAACCGCAGGACGTGCGATCATGCACCACACGTTTGAAAGCTACGAGCCAATGCGAGGCGCAATACCCCAGCGAAAAGCAGGCGTCATGATCGCCACCAACACCGGATCGGTCACCGCCTACGCACTTGATGCACTCTATGACCGCGGCATATTTTTCGTTGACCCCGGCGAGCAGGTTTACGAGGGCCAGGTCGTCGGTGAACACTGCAAGGAAAAAGACATACCAGTAAACGTCGTCAGAACCAAACAACTATCAAACGTCCGAGCATCCGGAAAAGATGAAGCTGCCAAAGTCAGACCCGCCAGAATAATGAGCCTCGAAGCCACAATGGAATACATCCAGGGCGACGAACTCGTCGAGATATGCCCAAACTCCATCAGGATCCGCAAAAGACTATTAACAGAAACCGACAGACGCAGACAAGAACGCAAAAGCCGCAAATAACAAAATAATCTAAACTCAGGAAAATAAAATGCCATTTAAAAAAATAGGGCTTTGCGATGAACTCGTTCAGGGAATCCTGGCCACCGGCTACACCGCCCCAACAGAAATACAAGCAGAAGCTATTCCTCTCGGCCTCGCCGGAAAGGACATGATCGGCTGCGCCCAGACAGGAACCGGCAAGACAGCCGCTTTCGTACTACCGATCCTAAACCGCATCGCAACCAGCGGCAAGAAGACAAGGAAGAAAAAGGTCCGTTCGCTGATAATCACCCCCACCCGCGAACTCGCCATACAGATCAACGCCTCCGTCAAGGGCTACGGACGATTCATAAAAATGAAAAGCATCGCCATTTACGGCGGCTCACCGATCGACAAACAGATCAGAGCCCTGCGCAGCGGAGTCGACGTCGTAGCCGCAACACCCGGCAGGCTCCTCGACCACGTCCAGCGCGGCACCATCAACCTGTCGTCCGTTGAGGTACTCGTTCTCGACGAAGCAGACCGCATGCTCGACATGGGTTTCATAAACGACATCCGAAAGATACTCGAACAAATATCGCCAAATCGCCAGACCATGCTCTTTTCCGCTACAATGTCCAAAGGCGTCACAGCCCTTACGCAAAACATACTGCGATCACCGAAAATGATCCAGATCGGCGTCCAGCACGATCCCATCGACTTGATCACCCAGCACATTTTCCCCGTCACCAAGGATCAGAAACTGGAACTATTGCTCTGCATGTTAAAACGCCAGCAGATGTACAGCGTACTCGTTTTCTCACGGACCAAGCGCGGAGCCGACCGAATATGCCGCAAGCTAAGACAACACGACATCAAAGCAGAAGCCATCCACTCCGACCGCACCCAACGCCAGCGGCTCAGATCGCTCGAAGGCTTCAAAAGCGGTAAATATAAGGTAATGGTTGCAACAGACATCGCCGCAAGAGGCATCAACGTCACCGGCATCTCGCACGTATTCAACTACGACGTACCGGCATTCCCCGAAGATTACGTCCACCGCATCGGAAGAACCGGAAGAGCAGAAGCAACCGGCGACGCCATAACATTCGTATGCTCAGATGAGATCCAGCAAATACGCAATATCGAAAAATTCATCGGCAAAAAATTCAAAGCCGAGTACTACGAAGACTTCGACTACAAACTCCACATCTCACTGAGCAATGCCCCCATGTCACGCGCCTCCGGCAAAAAGAAAAAACCCGGCTCTCAGCGCAATCGCCCGCAATCAAAACGCGGCCCCCAGTCAGGTAAGCCCAAACCCAAGGCAAACCGTTACGCCAAAAAGAAAAAAGCAGCTTCTCCAAAGCACCCCACCGCAAAAACCGGTGAAAGCAAAAAGACAACTGGCCCAAAATCAAAAAGATCCTTCAAACGAAAACCAAAACCCAAGCTAACCCGCTCCGGCAAACCAGTTTCGTTCAAACGATCAAAGAAAAAGTCAGCAAAGAGAAAAAGAAAACCCTAAACGGGCAAAAACCATGCTCTCGCGCAAAGTTTCAACAAAATGGCTTAGAAAGTGGAATTTCTTTGCATTTCAATGTGAATTTGGTAAGATTGTCTGTTAAGTACAGGAGGAAAACATGTTTGTAAGTGTTTAAACGGAAAATCTCAAATAGTCATTAGCCGGATCAATTAAACTTTAGGGAAAATATGGATCAGGAAAAACTCACTAAAAACGGTGTCTTCCAGAAAAAAAACGATAAAACAAATATTTTATTTCTCATGGCTCTGATCATTCTTGTCGGATTTGTTTTGCGTCTTTGTTGGATGCTTTACGCCCAGCCGGTTCCCGTGTCAGATTTTCTGCATTACAAAATGCTGGCTGATAATCTATGGGACAACGGTTTTTTTGGGCTGGACACACCGACGGCAAAGCGTACACCGGGGTACCCGGTTTTTCTGGCCGGCTGTATGGCGATATCTCGCTCGGGCTTATGGCTGCAACTCGTAAATATTTGCTTATCCATCATCATCTGTATCGAAGTCTATTTCGTTGCCGCCAAACTGTTCCATAAACGAGCCGCTGTATGGGCCGTACTTTTATGCTCTTTCAATCCGGCATTTGTTCTTTTCAGTCCCGTACTTGCATCAGAACATCTCTTCGCCGTGCTGGTTCTTGGCTCGCTTCTGATAATATGGCCGTCAAAGAATACAGGCCTCTTGCGTATATCTCTATCAGGATTGCTGCTGGGGCTGTCAATACTTGTACGAGGGGAAGGGCTGTTTTATATCCCCCTGTTTGTGACACTTGCTTTCTGGCAATTGGGTACTAATGAAAAAAAATATTCCATGCGAATTTGCAGAGCAGCAGTGCTATTGGTTATAACAATATCCTGTTTGGTCCCATGGTACCTGCGCAATACAAAAGTCATTGGGCCAGGAGCAGGTCTATCAACGACGGCAGGATTAAATCTTTATTATGGACACAACCCCATCAAGTATGGGTATTTCCCCTTGCCGAAAGAAATATTCGGCGGCCTAAATGAAATACAAAGTCAGCAACTCGCATCTCAATTAGCTATAGAACACATAAAAGAAAATCCAACTTCAATTTTGCATTCTATCTTTTGGGGCACAATAAAACTGTATGAACCTTCCACATACGGTATCAATTGGAGTACGCGCACTGCCAAGGATGCGCAGGGACAGTGGATCATAAAACCTTTGCCGGGACGACTGGCACTAAAGAATCTTTCGATGGCTGCATACGCCCTGTTACTCGTGGGGATGCTGTTGTCACTTATATACAGACAAGACTGGACGAAACTGAACATGCTTGTCATTGGGGGCATAATCTTCTTGAATTGGACGGGCCTTGCTGTAATATCACTGGCAATTCAACGGTACCATTACTTTGTGGAAATATTCTTTTGTATTGTTAGCGGTACCGTATTGGCAAGGTTTTTTGCAAGCAATTCTAAATATGTGTAAAGACGATATGACAAACAATAATTCAGCACACAACTATTATAAAGTGGTCCAGCAACACAGGCAGGAGTATTTTCGTCGTCCTGCATTGCAAGCTGTCTATAAGCATTGGGCATCCCGTATACATCAACAGTTGTCGCAAGCCGATGGTAAATCGGTCGAACTTGGCTGTGGATGCGGCGCACTTTCACACCACCTCGACCTGCTAAAAACCGATATCTACAAACACGCCTGGGTCGATGAAGTCGTCGATGCTTGCAACATGCCCTATGACAACGGCCAGTGTGCAAATTTAGTTGCGATCGATGTGTTGCACCACTTGCTCGAACCAATGCGCTTTTTCGATGAAGTAAATAGGGTCCTGGCGGCAAACGGCAGACTGATAATGCTCGAACCATACATCTCGCCTTTTTCGTATTTTATATATCGTTTTCTTCATCACGAACCCCTCGACATGAAAGCCTCTCCTTTTGAAAGAAACACTCTTATCGACAGGAACTCTGGCGAAGTCTGCAATGAAGCGATACCCACAACGCTGTTCGTTCGCTCACAAAAGGAACTTTCCGCCAGATGGCCCGAACTAAAATTGATTTCATTGGACTTTTCTGATTTTCTGGTTTATCCTATGACCGGTGGATTTTCACACCGAAGCGTGCTGCCGGCAAGATGGATCGATACACTAATAAAGTCCGAGGATATACTTCTCCGGAAACTCGGACGCTTACTCGGAATGAGATTGCTTGTCGTTTTACAAAAAACCAAATTAACTTAATGTGTTGCAACTTTAAAATACATTAATCTATGACCAGGAACTAAAGTGAATCTTAAAAAAACAATGAAATATCTGTTTCTTCTGGCCTTGACAGGGGTTATCTTTTCGCTATGCGTAATGCATTTTTCAAAGCGGCCCAACGGCGACAAGTCCGACCAGACTTCTTCAGTGAATGAAAACCCCGATCTCAAAAAACTCAGCTCTTTAGGTTATGTCGTTTGGACGCCGATTGCAGCTGAAGATCTGAATAAATCCGGGGTTACAATATACAATCCGAAGTTGGCTTGCAATGGCGTGAACCTGTATTATTCTGAAAACATAAAAGGGGGCCATTTTCTTGATATGCAGGGCAATATCCTTCATTCTTTCAAAGACAAAAGGCGCATGCTGAGAAAAAAAAACTGGCAGTTCATGGAGCCGTACCACGATGATGAATTTTTAGTTATTATACAAACGAAAGAAATATTCAGAATAGATTGGAATTCAAAAGTCAAAAAAAGATACACCGGCCCTTTCCACCATGACGTTGCAGTCACTGATGACGGCAGTATGTATGCACTGATGCACGAAATAATCGATTTCCCTGAATTTTGTACGACTGAGCCTCTCAGGAACGACTTGCTCGTTTTGATAAGGAAAAATGGCAAGATAGAAAAGAAGGCATCATTTGCGAAGATGATCCTGAAAGACAAGACCCTCTTTGATGTTGTGAGTAATCGAAAAAAAACATACGAATTCGGTAAAGACGCATGGGATGTCTTTCACACAAATTCTGTTGAAATAATTAACAGAGATGTATTCGCGGGAGATCGAAAACTTTTCAAAAAAGGTAATGTCCTGTGTTGCATCCGTAATCAAGATCTTATAGTTGTTATAGATGTCGAAGAAAAAAAGATCGTATGGTATTGGGGATTAAATGAAGTCAATCTGCCACACCATGCATCCTTGCTGGAAAATGGGAATATATTAATTGTTGACAATGGTATAAACAGAAAATATACAAGAATAGTGGAAATAAATCCTGCCACAAAAAAGATTGTATGGGAATATAAGGCGGACCCGCCGGATTCATTTTACACATCAACAAGGGGGTCAGCGCAAAGACTTCCGAATGGCAACACTCTCATTGCGGAAAGTGCAAAAGGACGTGTTTTTGAGGTCACACGCGATGGAACAATCGTATGGGAATTTTATAACCCTGAAATTACAAAAGTTACTAACAAAAAAATAGGTAAAAAAGAAAAGAAACGGGCAACGATATACCGCATGTTGAGAGTAGTCGAACCGCAACAATACCCAAAGCTTGGTACTAAGTGAATATGACCTCTTCCTAAAGGATAATAACTCAAAATGAACAAGAATAAATCGCTATTGCCGATCGAATCAAAACGTCGTAAAAACCCCGGCTATTATGAACAGGTCGACCATGCATGTACATTCGTTATCTCAAAAGATGTCCGTGTCCTGGAATTAGGTTGTTCGACCGGCAGATTGTTAGCTGCGACAAGCCCATCCTATGGTTTGGGAATTGACATAAACGAAGAATGCATCACAGCCGCCAGCCAACTGCATGCCCAACAAACCGAACTTGAGTTTCGCGTCGGTGACATCGAGCAATTTGATTTTTCCGACTTTGAGCCTTTCGACTATATCATAATCTCGGATGTACTGCCGCTTTTGCGGGACATCCAGAAAACTCTGGCCAATCTTCACGCCGTCTGCAATCCCCACACCCGCATAATAATCACATATCACTCCAACCTTTGGCGGCCGGTCATGGGCCTTGCGACATTGTTGAAACGCCGCGAACCGATGCCCTCATATAATTGGCTATCCACCGACGACATTGAAAATCTGCTGCACCTGGCCGGCCTCGAACCGGTAACACATTTCGGACAGACGCTGCTGCCCTTAAGGATACCCGTCCTTAGTTGCATAATGAACCGCTTCCTGTCACAGATGCCATTGCTTAACCGCCTCTGTCTGACATGGACGATCATTGCCAGACCGACCCCGAAACCGATAACCCAAAACGACACCTCGACGGCCCCGAGCGTCTCGATACTGATCCCCACACGAAACGAAAAGGGTAATATCGAAGACGCCTTTACACAGACTCCAAATCTCGGCAAGTGGACAGAACTGGTATTTGTTGACGGCCAATCGGACGACGGAACCACCGAAGAAATACAAAGGTGTATCGAAAAATACGGTCACCGATGGCACCGGGTACTCTCTCTTGCCCAAAGCGGAACCGGCAAAGGGCAAGCCGTCAGGCAGGGCTTCGCACAATGCAAGGGCGACATATTAATGATACTCGACTCGGACCTGACAATGCCCCCTGAAGAACTGACAAAATACTACGATGCCATCGTCACCGGCAAGGGCGAGTTCATCAACGGATGCCGCCTCGTATATCCAATGGAAAAAGAAGCTATGCGTTTCCTGAACATGATAGCCAATCACATCTTCGCAAAGTTATTCACATGGCTCCTCGGCCAAAGGGTAAAAGACACCCTATGCGGTACAAAGGTGCTATGGCGATGCGATTACGAAAAGATAGCCGCAAACCGGTCATATTTCGGCGATTTCGATCCGTTCGGCGACTTCGACCTCCTCTTCGGGGCGTCACGATTCAACCACAAAATAATAGACATGCCCATCCGCTACCGGGAGCGCAGCTACGGTGAGATCAAAATAAGCCGATGGAAACACGGATGGCTCCTGCTAAAAATGAGCGTGGTAGCCTTCAGAAAACTAAAACTACGCTAAATACCCGGCAGCTAATAATAATAAACGCCCACAGTCAGAATTTCAGCTCGCGGCTTCATTTGTCTCCTCCGATTTACCACGACCGACCCGTCGCCATAACCGACTGGGACATCGACATCGGTAGCATCGTCAAAATTTACATTCAACAGGCTCCCGCCAGAACCTTTATGTCCGTAATCCCGCCACCAGCCTCCCTGAGCGAGGGGCGTATCACTGATCCTGTGAGCAATAACAGCCGTACGAGAACTTGCCTCAGCCTCTTTCTTGGGCCACGGCACTTCGTCCGCCTCAACACCCATAGGATCGACAAATTTAAATAGCGGATCGTTGCCGCTTATATCTGTGTAATTGGCCAGCCATATATAACTACCGAGAATATTACCCACATTAGCTATCATCTCTTCCTTGGTGGGATATGCCTCCCAGTTGCCATAGCTGGGAACATACCACTCAGGGTCGAATTGAACGAAGTCGGGAATCGTCTTGGAGTGCGCCACCAACACAGGACAGTGCATAAAATCAACGCCATCCATATAATCTATGATAGCGGCGTACAGACTGTCACCAGCCCCACCGGAACGCACATACTCGGGACTATGATCCTGATGCTTATGATACTTGCCGTCATTGTCGCTTGTGTATAGTTTTTGGATTACGATCTGGCCCTTGATGTCGCTCATACATTGTAACCGCTGAGCCAGATATTTGGCATTTTGCAATGCAGGCATCATGATCGACAGCAGAAGTGCAATGATAGCGATAACCACCAGCAACTCAATAAGCGTAAAACCTTTTTTCGGCACCATAAAGTTCCCGATCTAAACACACCCAGCACTTCATTCTACACTATTACCCCCCCCCCCTGAATCAATGCACGAATCCGGCCAATTTTCGCTAAAAAAAAGGTGTCAGGAACGAATGGCGGTTGCTTAAGGGGTTTTTCATAAAAATGGCCTCCTTATTCCGATAAAAGGTTTGTCCGAACATTTTATTGGTAAGGAGACCATATCATGCCTAGCAAATCTATCGTCAAAGTACCTACAAAAACTTCAAGTTTCTCAACGGCCCTTGAATCTGCCACTCTCAATTCAATCCGCAAGGTTCTTCCTGACAAGACAATACACGACGTCTGTCATCAAGTCAACTACAATTATCGCAACCGTTTTATCACCCCCGTTGTCACCGTTTTGCACATGGTAATAGCTGCGATCTGGCCGGAGGAATCGTTCAATGCTTCATGGCAATTACTATGGTCATCGTTTGTTGCAAATTGTCCATTGATGGCAGGTAAATCTCCTTCACGAGGAACCGTTTCCAATGCTCGAAAACGCCTGCCGCTGGAGGCATGGAACAAGATCGTCGAATGGCTTTCAGAGCAGGGGCAGACTTACTCTGAAAAATTCGATCAATGGCGGGGCCATCGGGTTGTTGCGGTAGATGGCACATGTATGACAGTGTCAAACACCAAGGAACTTTGTAAGACCTTTGGTCTTTCCAAATGTAATACCGGTCCGCGACTTTATCCGCTTATAAGGATGGTATGCTTGTCTATTATTGATACGATGGTTGTTATTAATTATCGTATAGGCAGCTATCGAACAGATGAAAATACATTGCTAAAGCCAATGCTTAAAACACTGCGTAAAGGCGATATACTGCTTGCAGACCGCCATTTCGCCGGTTCCAATCTGTACTGGACATATATGCAGAACGGGCTTGAATATATCACGCGGGCGCATCAAAGGCTGAAAGTTTCACGGCTGAAAAGATTGTGGAGTTACGGGGAAAATGATTTTGTAGCAAGGCTGAATATCGGCGATGTTTACCGCCGCAAAAACCCTGAAATGCCAAAGTATATACTGGCCAGATTCATACAGGTAGAAACGCGAATCCGTGGCAAATATCGGCGTATATGGCTGGTGACGTCTCTGCTGGATGATAAATATCCTGCCAATGAGATCGCCGGATTATCTCTGAAGCGGTGGAGTATTGAAACGCTGTTTTGCCAGTTCAAAATTGATCTAAGCTCCGACATACTCAGAAGTCGGTCCGCCGATGCAATTCGCAAAGAAATTGCAGCCAGAATATGCGCCATCAACATTGTTCATACGATCATGCTTGAAGCTGCCATTGCCAATAAAGTTGACGTTTTGCGGGTCAGTTTCATTCATACAGTTCGTGCGATAATAGCTTTTGCCCCTGCCCTTGCGATGGGATCGCCAAGCCGATTACCAAGGATATATCGGGCGATGCTGTGTGAGATTGCGTCACATTTGGTTCCGTTGAGATCGGGGCGATTAGAACCGCGAAGATTGGCGCATGACCCCAGAAACTACCCGAAATTAACGACAAC
>SDBV01001381.1_pt1 | contig 36571 bp, 39 predicted proteins | sample 2277081 | NCBI WGS metagenome assembly SDBV01 (sample SAMN10402039, study PRJNA504765) | marine sediment metagenome | isolation source: marine sediment core GS10_PC15, 223 cmbsf | place: Arctic Ocean: Southern Knipovich Ridge | collected 2010 | reverse complement strand
TTTTGTATTTAAAGTTATTGTATCGCCGTAAACCATAGTTATTTTCCTTTCATAATAAATATAGTTATTATATCTTTTAGTTATTAATGAGTAAATATGTGTTTTTAATAAAGCAATTTGCACTCACAGGGCATAATAAAGATGTTAAAGCTTTGGATTTATCAGGCTGCACCACAGGCACGTAGTCGCCTTCGGCTTACAGACTGCATGAGAATTCGCAAGGCCCTATCCACATTGGCATGGACTTTTACTGGAAGGCAGGTTTGATAGTGAAGGGAATCTTGTTTTATCAATTTATTTAATCATTCTACACTATTCTCAATTTTTAAGAATGAGATAGAGGTAAAACTTTTTGGCGGGGCAAATGTATTAGCCGTTTCTGGTAATTCGAATACTATTGGTATGCAAAATTTAAAAATTGCACATAAATGCTAAAATGTTTTGATCTTACTATTTCCAGTAAAAATATTGGAGGCGAAATAGGCAGAACATTATATTTTTATTCAGATACAGGTGAAGTATTACTTAAAGAAAATAAGTCTTCATTATTAAAAAGTAAAACAATTAGATAATTTAGCTTTTAATAAATATTATTTTGCATTATTATGATCCCTGTATCATGGGAAAAGAAGAAAAAAAACAGGAAAAAGTTTTTAAGGACAAAAACAGCCAGATAAAAAGTGACGAAGAGCTGGTACATGAAATTGCGGAAGAAAAGAAAAAAGAAGTAAAAAAAGGCTTTTTTTCTCACTATACAGAAGCAGCTTCTAAAAACGGCTTTTCTTTATTCAGTAAAGGTATTGGCGGAGTAATAGATCAATATAAACTATATAAAAACAAAAAAGGCGAGCTCCTGGAAAAATACGAAGCATATGAAACTGTTGTATCCGGAACTACGGATACAGTGGAGTTTTATGTACTTATAATTTTATCCTGTATTATTGCCACGGTAGGCCTTTATTTAAACTCAGTGGCAGTAATAATAGGCGCCATGATAGTTGCGCCTTTAATGGGCCCTATTTTCGGATTTTCTGCCGGAATGTTGTGGGGTTCCGGGCGTGTAATATGGGAAGCTGTAACAACATTACTTAAAGGGCCAATTATTGTTTTAATTGTAACTGCAGGAATGACTTATTTTATTCCAGGTATAGTTGTGACAACAGAGATGCTGTCCCGCTGCAATCCTTCTATTTTTGATGTTTTAATTGCATTATGCTGTGGATTTATAGGTGCATATGCGTATGTAAATAAACGTGTTTCCGCGGCTATTCCCGGTGTTGCTATTTCAGTTGCATTAATGCCTCCGCTCTGTATGATTGGAATAAGTATAGGCTTTTTAAACTGGAATATGGCAAAGGGCGCAGCATTGCTTTTTAGTGTAAACCTTGTTGGTATTTCTCTTGCGCATTAATTATTTTCTATTTTGTAAGGCTTCATCCTAAAGCAGATGATGAAGCGGAATTTAAAAAAGCAAAACGAAGGGCTGTAGGCCATATTTTTATATCTTTAATTATGCTCATAATAATTTCCATTCCGCTGTTTATTTTTATGTTTCCGGGTATTAAGGTTAACCTGGAAAAAGACAGTATTTATTCTGCAATTTATGAAAATATACCCCGGGAACAGGTTTATTCTATTGATATAAATCATGATGAAGAAATATATATTGATGTGGTTATTCTTGCAGATGAAAGTACGGGAGAAATTGATTTTTCTGAGATTGAATCTACGATTGTGGAATTACTTACAGAAGATATCAAAATGAATGTTTTTGTAATAAATAATTTTAAAAATACACAATATCAAGAACCTATAGAGGAACCAAAAGAGGAACCGATAGGTTTGGAGCTGGAAATGAATATAACAGATACTGAATGAAAGTAATAATTTTCTAATTAATTTTTAACAATATACTTGGGAGGGAATTCAAAAACAGGTAATATCTATTGACAAAAGCGATTTTTTTGACTCAGAGTAATCGCCTCCCAACATCCATGGGTATCATATATGTAAGAAGAATATAGATATAAAGAAATAGCAGAAAAAATTATCGGAGCTGCTTTTACTGTTCATAATGAATTGGGGTATGGATTTCTAGAAAAAAGTATATAAAAATGCTTTAATTATTGAAATTCGAAGTGCAGGTTTAAAAGTAGAATCAGAAGTACCATTAAAAGTATATTACCATAAACAAATAATTGGTGAGTATTATTAAAATATTATTGTAGAAGTTAAAGTGGTAAAAGATAAAATACCTATTCTTGAAGTACAATTATTGAACTATTTAAAAGTAACTGGCCTTGAAATCGGCTTGCCTATCAATTTTGGATATTCAGTAGCAGTTAAAAGAAAAATATTTAAGAAACCTGGTTAATCTTTGTCCTAATAATAAAAAACCTGTTCTTGAAATCGCAACCATAAAATATACATTCTTGTATTGAATTATTCTTTATACTATTATTTGCAGGAAATGAAAAATATACTATTACCTATCTTGTTTATCTTTATTATATTTTCCTGCAATAAAGTGGAAATAGATAAAGCAGAGATTATAATTCAAGTGCCTAAGTCTATTTCATCAATTCCTGTTTTAGAATTGGACAATACAAAAATTGGGAACACTGTAATTCATGTGGAAACATTTACAGATCATATAATGTCGATGTCCGGGTTTATACGCGGGGATTTTGATTTATTAATGACAGGATTTACTCTGGGAGTTTCTCATTATTTTGAGAATAATGATATTTACCTGGCTGCAACACCGGTATGGGGTGTTTCATCTTTAATTTCTTTAGATCCAAAAATTACAACGCTACAGGATTTAAGCGGCAAGACGATACTTGTGCCTTTTGCGAAAAGCCCGCTTGACCTTCAGCTTAAGTATATTCTGAACGAAAATAATCTGCTTGAAGAAGTAAATATAGAATATGCATCAATCGGGCAGGCAGTGCCGATGCTTTTAGCCGGCCATGCAGATGGAATTTGTGTGCCTGAACCCCTTGCATCAAAATTGATTTTAAAAAATAATGCTGTTTCTGTTTTCCGGTTCAGAGATGAGTGGAGTAATGTTAATAATGGAGAAGAGGCTTCTCCTCAGGTTTCGATTTTTGTAAAAAAGAATTTCGCAGATAAGTATCCTGAATTTGTAAAACAGCTTATAAGTGAGATAGATTCGAACATTACAGAAATACAAAATAATATTGGTACATATGCAGAAAAATATACAGATTTATTTAATTTACCTGCAGATGTTTTGGAATCTGGATTTGCAAATACTCTTTTTATGATCTATAATTATAATAAGACAATAGAAATCTGTCTGGATTACATCAATATGATTATACCTGATAAAATAATAGACAATGGTTTCTTAAACGGTTTCTTAAACGGTTTCTTAAATGAATTTTTTTTTCATTATTAAACTTCCTTCTAAATAAAAGGCGGGAGATTAACTTCTTCTGCCTTTTATTGTTTCTTTTTTATAAGAATCTTAAGACAGAAAATAATAAACTGACTTTAATTATTTTCCGGATCAATTAAGCGGAATCATCAGGATGAGGCTTTCTTTAGTAAGGGAAGTTGCGCTTAATCCGAGTTTTATTATTATTGATGAGCCTTTTGCGCAGCTGCACAAGGCCCGGAACTTCAGCAATGGTCTCTTGCTTGATAACGGGATAATCTGTTTTAAAATCACTCATAGCAACTCCGTTTTGTTTAACAGATACTAACTGATTGTAAGTTCCATATACACATCTGCTGTTACATATATTATATCTTCAGGAACAGGAGCATGCTTGAATCCAAGTGATTCATACAGTTTGATGGCAGCAGCCAGCTTTTTATTTGAAACAAGGATGACTTTTTTAAATCCCATCTTCCGCGCTTCATTTATTGATTCCACTGTGAGCATGCGGCCAATCCCTTTTCCACGAGCACCGGGAAAAACGGCCAGTTTTGCAAGTTCAGCTCTTTTACTGGTTTCTTTAATGATTGCACAGGTACCGACAACGACGTCACCGATTACAGCTATCAGAATTTTACCACCCTGTTCAATAATAACCTGACGCGGTTTGTCTAGATATTTTAAATCGGCAGGTTCAAGAAGTTTATAATCCTCTAACCATTCTATATTCAATCGTTTAAATGCCTCAGCATGCCGGTCTTCAAAGGGAACTATTTTTATCTTTTCATCTACAAAATCCATTATTTTTACCTGCTAAAATAAAAAAATTTAACTCATTTTAAATACAATTATTTTTTCTGATAAAGTTTTTTTACACAATCGGGGCAAAACCCATGAGTAAAACTTGTGTTGGAGTGATGCATTATATACCCCTCCACCTGCTTCCAATATCCTGTATCATCACGGATCTTCTTGCATGAAGCACAAATTGGAAGTAACTCATTAAGTGTTTTCACGTTAGTTAGAGCTTCTTTAAGCTCGTTAATCAATTTTACTTCCTGTTCCTTTGCTATCCTTTTCTCGATTACCCGGGCAATTTCAGAAGACATAAACTCGAATATTTGCAGTTCATGTCTGCTGTAGACTGTTGCATCAGAATAATGTTGGGCTGCCATCATACCGATAGTTTTATTGTTTACAATAAGCGGTACTCCTGGCCATATTGGTGACGCACTACCAACAGCTTCAATCTCACCACGGGCGAGCATCTCCTCTACTTACCCCAGGAAAGAAAAGAATTTTTCGACCCAATTGGACTGGATAGTAAACATATAAAATATGGTGCCGCCAAATATACTTAATAAAGGATTCTTAAGCCGGATATGTATAAGCGCAACGAGTATAACTGCCAGGGCTTCAGGTAAACCGTAGGGTAAAATTGTCCACTTAACATCTCTTAAACAATAAATTACCAGTATCACCATGACCATGGGGGGGATATATTTTTCAATAAATATTAAAAGTAGCGGCGGATCTTTTTTTTGAAAAAAGAGAAATGGAAAGAGACGAGTGAAAAATGTAATAATCGCCATTAAAACTATAGAAATAAGAACCTCAGTCAGCTGCATTTATTTGGATCCTTTTTCGAAAGAATATTAGAACTAATATTGATAATAGTATGGCAATTAAGAGCATACTGTTTTTTTGTAGAAAAAATGCAGCTGGCAGGCCACAGCATAGTGCGATTAAAAAGGGGAGTTTTGCTTTACAGGCTTTGAATTGTTCGATCAGGAGAACTACAAAAAGAGCGGTTAATGCAAAATCGAGGCCAGCAGTGTCAACTGTCAGAAAATCACCGATAAGAGCTCCAAAAAAACTTCCGAATATCCAATAGGATTGATTTAAAATAGAAATAGTAAAATAATAGTGTTTTGTATTAATTCCTACTGGTATTTCGATAGTTGTTAAAAGTCCGTATGTTTCATCAGTTAAAGCAAAAATAAGATAGGGTTTCATCCAGCCGGTATTTAAAAATTTTTTAAAAAGTGAAAGTCCGTATACCATGTGCCTGGAATTAACCAATAAGATAACAGTCGCAATTTCAAAGAAACTTGCATTGCTTGTGAATAAACCGACTGCTATGTACTGTCCGGCTCCTGCATAGATTAATATACTCATAAGCGTGGCGATATACCAGGAGTAGCCGGCTTTGTTTAATAATAATCCAAAAGCAAAGCCTATTGTCAGGTATCCCAACAGTACAGGAATTGTTACAAGAAAGGCTTGATAAAAAAGACTTTTTTTTGATTTTTTCATAATTTTTTTTCTATTATTCTAATAATTATCTGTATATAAAAAGTCAATTTTATTTTAATTTATCAATAAATGCAATCTATTTTATTTAAGCAATTTTCAGTCGTTATATTTAAATTATTTGTCAAAATATTCTAAAGCAGTATTGTTCAATATATTTGAAGCTTTCTTAAAAGCTTATTTCACAGTCATAAAATTCAGGATAATTTCCTGAATTATGTTAACATTAATGATAGTAATTATTACACTTAAATATTTATAGAAAAAATTGTTTTTGCTGTTAATATTGTCAACTATATCTGCTCATTATCAATAACCAGTATATCACCACTGTTTGATTTTCTCATTGCTTCCAAAAAGATATCAACACTGCCAAAATGTTTTACAGGGCAGACTTTACCGGCAATTTGAAACCTATCAAAGCGCCACACAACCTCAAAATAGTAAGATCAAAAAAGATTATAAAGTATTTCATATTTCATAGAAATTCCTTACTAAAAATAAGTGGCCATTCGTCTTAGCCTTTTACATTTCCCGCTTATTAATAATCCATTCAACCCAGAAAGGATCTTCCAATTGTATCAGATTGTTATTTATACGAATGATAATCCCTGCTTCAAATAATTTTTTTAATGCACTGCCTGCAGTACTGGAAGACTTGATATCATATTTTCTAATAAAATCATTTGATGTAACATGATAGTCACCTGATACAATGCCTATTAATATCTTTCGTTCAGTGTTTGTAAGTTTGCTCCACCAATATAAATAATCTGAATGATGAACGGCAATAATTTTTGTGATAGCTTTATTAATAATAGTACTTTTTAAACTTTTATTTTCTGTAAGATAGAAAATATCATAACATAATTGCTGAGTATAATAGGGATGGCATCTGGTAAAATCGAGTATCTCATTTAGAATAGAATTTGCATCTATCTTTTGTGACTGAAATCTCCTTTTAATATAAGTTTTAAATTCAGATCTTTCAATTATATCTAATGTGATTTGCCGTCCGAATTTATAAAAGGGATTTTTCTTGTTTTGAAAAATATCCCTTATCATACTTTCCTGGCTGCCAATAAAAATATAAGTAACATGAGTATGATGTTGAAAAATAGCACGCATTTGTTTTTCAAGCCTGGATGATATTCTTCTAATATCCTGGAATTCATCAAATACTATTACTATTCGCTTCTTTAAATTCCGAGCAATTTTTTCAGGAAAATCAAGGCAATCTGCTAAAAGCATAGCTTTATCAGCCTGGTTGGTATTAAATGATACTGTTACATCATTATTTTCCGGATTAATTTGAAGAGCTGGCTGTATATGCAGGTTTTTTAAGTAGTGCTTGAATTTTTCAAAACGACTTAAGGATAATGCCTTTTTTATATAGAAATTAGCAAAATCTATTTCACTGGTTAATATCTGTAAATCAATAGTAAAATGCAATAATTTAGAGTTTTGCATAATAGCTGTTATTAAACTACTTTTTCCATACCTGCGGGGACTAATCAATACAATATGTTGTCCAGCCTCTATATCAGCACTTATTTCTTTTTTTTCTTTAGTCCTGTTTGTAAAATAATTACCGTTTACAATGACACCATATTTGAATGGATTCATTTTGAACATCCTTAAAACATATTACGATATAGTTCGTTACGATTAATTACGTAACGAACTATATCGTAATAGTCAAGATAAAATTTCTTTTCTTCTTAAAAATTGTATGCTTATTAAAGAATAAAGATTACTTTAGAGTAAGTATCCGGAGAAAATTATGAAAAATATTATTTTTTACTTTCTCGGCATTCTTTTTATTATTTTTTTCTGGGTAATTTTAAATATGGTCTTTTCCGAATCGATTGTTCCATCACCATTAAATACAGGTATTCAGATATTCAAATTATTTTTAGATGGTGAAACTATTTACAATCTTGGTATAACCCTATCAAGAACTATAATAGGTTTTTTACTTGCATTAACCATGGGTTCTGTAATCGGTATTATTTTAGGGCTTTACAAAAATGCGGAAAAAGCTTTTTTTATTCCTGTAATACTACTGCAGGGCGCACCTCCCCTACTATGGATTATTCCTTTAATGCTGATATTAGGTACAGACGGCAGTTCTCCTATTGCTGTTGTTTTTTTTGTGGTTATGCCTCTGGTAATTATAAATACTCAGGAGGGTGTAAAAGCAATAGCAAAAGACAAATGGGACATGCTAAAAATTTACACGGATTCAGGATTTATTAAAGTTAAGGAATTGATACTTCCCTCGATCAAAAGCCATTATACCAGTATCTTTGTGCTTGGAATTGTTCTTGCGTTTAAAAGCTGTCTTGTTGGTGAATGGTTTGGTGCAAAGAATGGAATAGGCCGAATAATAAATGAATATTTTTATACTTTTAATATGCTTTCTTTTTATTCTGTTTCTCTTATTTTTTTAATCAGTCTTAGTATAATTACATTTATTATAAAAAGAATTGTGGATAATGCCTTAAAAAGAAAAAATACTTCTATTTTTAAGCTTGATAAAAATTATATATATAATAAAAAAGAATATAAGTCAGAATTACTTGAAATATCCGATCTTAACTTTTCTTATAACCAAAAGGCAGAGAATCTACTATTAGAAAATATAAATCTTACTTTAGATGAGTCCATAGTGTTAACAGGTGAATCCGGTACAGGTAAAACAACTTTTGCAAAACTTGCAGCAGGCCTCATAAAGCCTCTATCCGGAAAAGTTAATATACCAGTAAGACCTGGCATTATCTTTCAGGAAGATATTTTTCTGGATCACCTCGATTGTACTGGAAATGTTTTGCTGCCTCTTAAGTGGAAAAAGGACCAAAGAGCAAAGGAGAAAGCTGTTAAGATACTTGAACTTTGCGGGCTTAAAGGCTATGAGAATTATTTCTCAGATGAGCTCAGCGGCGGTATGAAGAAAAGGCTTTCTTTAGCAAGGGCAGTTGCGCATAATCCGAGTTTTATTATAATCGACGAGCCTTTTGCACAGCTTCATAAGGATGCAAGAATGGAACTGTGGAATCTGTTCTTTGAACTGTTTCCTTTAAAAGGAGTCCCCACACTTATAATTACTCATTATCCGGAGGAATTGGAAAACATGGATGTGGAGTACTATAAACTGGAGGATGGGAGGATGATTGAGGAATTATAACAACTTTTGCAGCTAACTTGAACACTCCTGCTTATGCAGCTATACTCCAATACGATTATGGCATTTATCTCTTTACAGAATATCTATTTTTCCTATAGTCAGCAGCCTTTGCTGGACAAGGTAAATTTACAGATAGAAAAAAATCAACGAATCTGTCTACTGGGCCGAAACGGTACTGGAAAATCTACGTTGCTTAAAATTGTAGCAGGAGTCCTTGCGCAGGATGCAGGTGATATTGTTACAGATCACAAAATACGTACTTCATATTTAAGTCAGGAAATACCTGACAAGCTGACTGGGTTTGTTTTTGATGTTATTGCAGACAGCCTTGGTGAGCATGCCGGCCAAATTAAACAGTATTTCAGAGAAGAAGCAGGTATTGATGATGAAATTAAAGGGCAAAAGGCTGAATTTGTTCACACCCCGCAAAACTTTCAGGATATGCAGAAAATTCGTAGAATGGCAGCAGATCTGCAGGTCATACCCGGGCAGAAGTATAATAATCTTTCAGGTGGGCAAAAACGAAGGACCCTTTTGGCAGCTGCTTTAGTTACACAGCCGGATCTGCTATTATTAGATGAACCTACTAATCATATCGATGTAAACAGCATAATCTGGCTGGAAGAATACATATTAAAATTTTGTCCAACAGTATTATTTGTAACGCATGACCGGTCTTTCCTAATGCGCCTTGCTACGAGAATAATAGAATTGGACCGTGGTGATTTATTTGACTATCACTGCGGCTATAATGAGTTTCTGCAAAGAAAACAAGCTTATTTAGAAGCTCAGGAAAAAAAGTGGGCAAACTTTGATCGTAAGTTATCTGAAGAAGAAGCCTGGCTTAGAAAAGGTGTTAAAGCCAGAAGGACGAGAAATGAAGGCAGGGTAAAAACCTTACTAAAGATGCGTGAGCAGCGCCGGGAACGGCGGCAACATCAGGGAACTGTAACTCTGGAAATTGACCAACTGCAGAAATCAGGTAAAAATGTCATTGTCGCGGAAAATATCTCCTTTGCTTATGACGAGAATACGCTTATCAGGGATTTTTCTGCTTTAATTTCAAGAGGAGATAAAATCGGAATAATTGGTGCTAACGGCTGCGGCAAAACAACTTTACTAAAACTTCTATTAGGAGATTTACAGCCGGTAACAGGAAAAGTAAAATTAGGTACAAATTTATCAATTGCATTTTTTGATCAAATGCGGGGCCAGATAGATCCTGAAAAAAATCTTAAGGAAAATGTTCAGCCTAATGGTGATACTGTCTTTATCAATGGAAGGTCAAAACATATTATTGCCTATTTACAGGATTTTTTATTTACTTCCGAAAGAGCTCTGTCCCCGGTGAGTCACCTATCTGGAGGAGAAGTTAACCGCTTATTATTAGCAAAGTTGTTCACTCAGCCCTGTAATCTTTTAGTAATGGATGAACCCACAAATGATTTAGATTCAGAAACTCTGGAGTTGCTGGAAGATATGATTGTAGAATTTAGCGGAACTGTAATAATCATCAGTCATGACAGAACATTTTTAGATAACAGCACCGGCAGTTTATATGTTTTTCAGGATAAGGGACCTCTGGTTGAAATAACCGGCGGCTATTATGATTGGCTTACTTATCAAACAGCCCATCAGAATGGAGCTGTCGGAAAAAAAATCCAGTCCAAGGAAAATCAATATAAAAAGCAGAGAAAAAAGCGTCCTAAGGTTAAATTAACTTTTAAAGAGCAGCAGCAGTTAGATACTCTTCCAGGTAGAATTGAAGAGCTGGAAGCAGAAGTTGAACTAATTCACCAGGAAATGGCCAAACCTGAGGTATACAAAAAAGCGGATGCAATAAAAAAGCTGCAGTCCAGGTTAGCTGACTGTGAAGTAGAACTTAGTAGTTCTTACTCACGTTGGGAAGAACTGGAAGAAGAAAAGAATCGTTTAAATGTTTAAGTAAAATTATTATCTAATCATAACAGCTCAAATAACTCGAGGGAAAATATTCTTTACATTTATTAATGAATATATAAAATTATTTTAATAATGTTACACAGTATAACACATGTTCATACGGTAAGCTTCATATTAGAAGGGCATATTTGATAACTACTATGAAATTTAGAGTAGAAAATAAATAGAAAGCTTGTGTTATTATATTTTGGCCTGATACTGCTCTAAGTTCTTAAGTACAGTTTTAGTTTAGGGGAGAATACAAAATGCAAGAAGATAAAAATTTATTGGTTTTTTCCGGTGGAGGAATTCGTGCTGCCACCTTTGCTTTAGGTGCCCTTGAAGGTATAAGAACAGAAAAGGCAGCTGACGTTTTTAGACATGTCAGTGCTATTTCGGGCGGAGGATTGACTCTTGCGGCTTTGATCTGCTGGTTTAGATCAAAGAAGGATGATATAAATGCTAATCCATTAACAGCGGATGATGAGACTTTTGATGCATTTAAAGAAAGTGTTATTAAGAGGATGTTAAAAAAGGGCTTATGGCAGGATATTATCTGGCACTGATAAAAATCTTAGCGGATTTTATTTTGGTCACGTGGATATGTGTGATGATAACATTGATGGCATTATCAAGGGGCTATATGAAGCATGGATGCGTCATTATAAGACTAAAAATACAAAAGAGGAAATTCGTGATGGTCTATCCTGGGTAGATGACACTCACATAAAGTCGTTGTTTAACATAAAGCAGAGTGCTAAAATTGATGTTAAATTATTTGAATGGGATAATTTTTTAGAAAAAGTAAAAAATGTAATAAAATTGGATGAACTGTACAAAGATGTTTATGAAAATCTTAATATAAAGGTATCGAGTAAAAAGAATAATAAACCTAAAGAAGAGTTATTATTTGACCAGGATGTTGAAATAGTTAATTGTATAGGTGTTAATCTTGGTCCGTTAACAGATAAAGAAATTAATGCCGGAATACGTTTGGCCCGAATTTTTACTCAGGTAGTTTTAAGGGTTTATATTCAAATATGATTATCTTTAACCAGAATCACACATAAAGTCTTTAATTTATCAATAAAATATAACCTGTTTGGTTTTTCTGGTTCACTCACTTTTTATACTCCTTTATTTACTAATTATTAGAATTATTTAATATTTTGATAATAAATGATAATGTTAATATTTGTATGATGCAAAAAAATATTTTTGTAAATATTCAACAAGTTTTCATTCCGATTGTTGAGAAACATGTTTATGCCGATTGTATTTGTGCATTCTTATGTATTGCATGCCTGCTTTATGCAAGAACGCCGGTTTCATTTACCAGGTTTTCTCTGGATGATAATGAAAATGAAACAGTGTCCATTATTAAAAATGAGTATAGCGGCAGATATAGTGTAAATGAATATGGCGGTTATGTTATAGAAAAGGATGCAGACACCACAATAGAAATTTATTTTGAAAATTATAAAGTTTCATATATAAGTGTAGAACAAAGGAATATGACTTATGCCAATTTCCTTGATATTGCAAACACAATAATTGAGCAGCAGGGAGAACCAAAAAACACTTATATGTATGAAGAGGATGTATATGCATTATATTGGTGGGGTAAGAATCTAATTCAAAATGATATTCTTTTTGATTATCGATTATCCGTAACCTTAGGAGATAGTTACACAGTAGTTGAAGCTGTATTTTATGGTGCCTGATAATGATATTTTTGTTTTGGTTTATAGTTTTACAATAATATATGATTCTTTTGTTTCAGTTGGGGAAATAAAAAGGAACTGATAGAAATGTACAGGATAATGAAGGCTGGACAGCTTTGGAAATGGCTGTCTATAGTGTTCACACTTAAATAGCGGAATTACTGGCAAATGCCGGGTAATGGCGGAATAAATGATACAGAAATTGCAGCTGCGGTTAAGTCCGGCCGTCTGAATGAAGATATTCTTGACAGAACAGTAGAACGTATCCTCAGAATGACCCTTCAGGCTGCTGAAACACTAAGCAGAAAAAAACAGAAAGATAATAAGTTAGATGTTGATGTCCATCATCAACTGGCTCGTAAAGTAGCGGGTGAAGCTATGGTGCTACTCCGGAATGAAGAGGATATTCTTCCTCTTGAAAAAAAGGGAACTATTGCCTTTATCGGAGCTTTTGCAAAAAATCCGCGTTATCAGGGGGGCGGCAGTTCCCGTATTCAGCCTACACGGATTGATACCGCATATGAGGAAACGGAAAAGCTTCTGGGAGGGAAAGCGGAACTTTGTTATGCCGAAGGATATTCCCTGAAAACCGACCTGACAGAACCGTTTTATCTGGAGGAGGCTGTAAAAATTGCAAGTGAAGCAGATGTCGCTGTTCTTTTTATAGGGCTGACCGACAGTTTTGGTTCGGAAAGTTATGACCGGACACATCTGGATATTCCTCAGAATCATAAGGACCTTCTGGACCATCCTGTTATTGGGGATATTGCAGAGAAAATCCGAAAAGACATGACTGATAAGTTTGGGCGGTATGATCCGGGTTCTGCCGAGTACCTCATGATGGATGCTCTGGTCAGGGAACTCCCGCTGCGAAATCTGGTGAGAATGAGCGGTGGTAAGGTTTTGGCACCGAATAATCTGGACCTTCTTCTTGCCGTTTTAAACAGGGAAAAGGCTCCGTCTGTGCTGGCAGGTTTTTCCAGGCCGTCTTCTAGTTAAAGGGAATGTGACCTCTGGAAACTTAATCTGATCTTCATGGTTTTCTGACGGCTGTTACAACTTAATAATAATTTCTAATATAATAGAACCGGTTTTGATTTTTAGAGGAAAAAACTAAAAAAATCAAATTCAAAATACCCCATAGGCATATGGGATATTTATCAAATCCTTATTCCTTTTTAGAATTTTCTACTTAACCTCAATCTCAACAACCTTAAGTTCTTTATCATCTTCTGAACCTCCGGAATATAACCTGACTTCATATTTACCTGCTTCACTCGGAGCATATAAATCTACAGAGCCCTTTGTTGGGGTACACCAATCCCAAGAGTCGTAACCTTCATTCCAGGCTACTTCAGGAGTATGATCTGCGTCAGCTTTATAAACACCTACCCATGCACCATCCATGTCTGCACCCACTTCATAGTCCACTTTGAATTCCTCATTTACAGCCAAAGATGTTTTTGAAACAGTAATTGAACCTCCGCCGCCTCCGCAGCTTACAAAAAACATGATTGTTAATGCAAGGATTACTAGTGATATCTTTTTCATAAAAAAACCCCCATTTTGTACTTACAAGATTTTATTGCTTGATATTAATTATGAATAATTATTTTTAAAAATCAATAATTATTATTTTTTTTTTATCTCTGATACAATTTTTTTACTTTTTCAAGGGATTTTTGCAGTAAAAATACTTGATGTAAGATTGTAATATTTATTATCCTTTATCTTTCAGCTATTTAAAGGAATTTAAAATGCAAGTAATAAAAATAGTTTTTGTATTGATTTTATCTGGTTTTATTTATGCCTCCTGCAAAGATGATAACATTTCTTCGAGTAGTCCGGACTGGGGAGTCTGGTCCTCTGAAAATAACACAGGATTAACTTATCCCTCTCTGCTAACAACTTTTAATGGAAATTTAACAGCTGGTACTAACAGCCAGCTAATTGAAAATCTTCAGATATACGGCATGCTTATAATACGTGCGGATAATGTTACAGTGAGAAACTGCAGGATTTATTGGGCATACTTAAAAATATTTTACAGCCCTTTTATCTTTTTAATACGCTTCTTTGGATGTAGCTCCCATTACAATGGAAACACCACCGCTGGTTCCGATCCGTGTTGCTCCGGATTCTACCATAAGGATTAGGTCTTCATAAGTACGGACTCCTCCACTGGCTTTAATACCCATTTTGGGTCCGACTGTTCTTCGCATTAACGCTATATCGGCAGCAGTCGCGCCGCCTTTTCCGAAACCAGTGGAGGTTTTGACAAAATCTGCGCCTGCTTTTTTAGCCAATTGGCAGCCTGTAATCTTTTCCGCGTCGTCTAAGATCCCCGTTTCCAGGATGACCTTCAGGGTAGTTTTTCCTGTGCAGGCCCGTCGTACGGCTCTGATATCTTCTTCGACGGTTTTTATATCTCCGGATTTTAATGCTCCGATATTTATAACCATATCAATTTCACTGGCTCCATCTTCTATCGCCCTTCTGGTTTCAAAGGCTTTTGTTCTTGAATCCATAGCTCCAAGGGGAAAGCCCACTACGGCGCAGACTTTGACTTTACTCATCCTGAGCTTCCGGGTACAATGCGCCACCCAACTGGAATTAACGCAAACCGAATAGAATTGATAGATCATGGCTTCTTCACATATTTTATTTATTTGTTCTTCGGTTGCTTCCGGCTTTAACAATGTGTGGTCAATAAATTGTGCGGCTTTTTCCGGACTGACATGGAATCCGGCAGAACTTTCTGCATTCTTATCCTTTGGTGTGTCTTTTTTTAGATCAAGCTGATCAGCCAGCCTGTTTAACACTTCTTTTGTTATTTTATCTATCAATTCATTCTGGTCCATTTGACTATTCTCCTCTTTCCACGGCCATCATTTTATTTATACGAGGCCAATGTCTTCCACCTTCAAACCGGGTTTCCAGCCACACTTTGACCATCTCACATAATTCATCACTTGTGTGAAGCGGGCCTCCAAGGGTCAGGACATTGGCATTATTATGAATACGGCTATTCTTTATTGTACGTATGTCATAACATAGAGCCGCTCGTATTCCTTTAACTTTATTACAAACCATTGAGGAGCCGATTCCTGCTCCGTCAATCATGATTCCCCGGTCACAACCTCCGCTGGCAACTTTTTTCGCCACTTTAACAGCGAAATCAGGATAATCTACGCTTTCTTTGCTGTAAGTACCTACATCTGTTACATGGTAACTTAAACCCTGGAGGAAAGATACAAGAATTTCTTTTGCGTCCAGTCCTCCATGATCAGAACCGAGTGCTACCCTTCTGACATTATCTTTATTATTAACTGTGGTATTAAAGGTGGACTCCCTTTTTTCTACGGGTGTATCTCTGGCATGCAGGCCGCTGACAATATTTCGTATAATACTGTTCGTATCAGGCATCTAAATTCACCTCATCCACAATACCGGCAATTACCGTACGTATTGTTCCTTTTGTATCTTCAAGCATAAGTGTTGCTGATCCTCCTTCGTCTATGACTATTACTTTATCTCCCGGCCCTGCCTGTACTGCATCCAGGGCGAGAAAACTTTTTCCCTGCGGATTCCCTTCCGGATCTATAGGTAGGACAATCAGTATTTTATACCCTTTATAAGGATCGATTTTTATTGTTGATACTACATTACCGATTATTTTACACAGAATCATAGGTTTTCCTCTTTGTTAATCTGATCCACAATCCCGATAATAGCGGCATCTGCTGGATTAAACCAATTATCCAGGGCTCTAGATGCTTCTTTACTGCTTTCATAAAACACGACATCTCCTTCGCCGGCCTGGACGGTATCGCATGCTACAATAGGATCTCCTGTGTTTTTCAAATTTTCATCTATCGGCTGCATAAGTAGGAGTTTAACTCTTTCAAAAGATTCCATTTTGGCAGTACAAACTACCCGGCCGATTACTTTTCCTAATTTCATAAATTCTTCCTGCTTATACTATCCTAAAATAATCCACTAAAGTGCAACGCCTTTCTCTGGTAAATGTTCTTGCCCTGGTTAATCCATCTCCTGTCGGACTTGCTATGGTAAAGGATGGATATCCGGCACCTCCGTGTCCCAGGCCGCTGTAGCAGGGGCCGTTTTTAATAAAAATGGAACAATTCATAACTCTGGCCATGCGGGATAATTTCTCAATATTTTTAGAATGCATCATAGCCGTGTGTCTGAAACCATGTTCACAGGATACGGCCAAATCAATGGCTGCATCCACATTTCTCATGCGTACAAGGGGGATAACCGGCATAAGTTGTTCTGTCCAGACCAGGGGATGGTTACAGTCTACTTCGCATAAAAGGAGTCTTGTTTCTTCCGGAATGGCAAGGCCTATATCCCGTGCAATAATATTTGCATTTTTTCCGACATATTTTTTGTTGGCGGCACCTTCATGGTACAGCCTGCCCGGCTCAGCTATAACCAGATTGGTAACAAGATCTATTTCGTCCTTATTTAACTCATAAGCCCCGTTTTTTTTCATTTCAGCTTTTAATTGATCGGCTATAGATTCAACCGCGAGTATTTCCTTTTCACAGATACAGACGATATTGTTGTCAAAACTTGCGCCATTTACAATGTCCCTTCCGGCCTTGATGATATCCGCGGTTTCATCAACAACACATGGCGGATTACCCGGACCGGCAGCTATAGCTTTTTTCGAACTTTTCATGGCAACTTTTACAACTGCAGGGCCGCCGGTAACAACCAATAAAGCTACATTGGGATGGTCCATAAGTCCCTGGGCGGATTCTATAGTAGGGGTAGCGACCGTACAAATCAGATTCGGCGGCCCTCCCGCATTTATAATAGCCTCATTTAAAAGGGTTACCGTGTAACAGGATACCTGTTTTGCCCCGGGATGGGGATTAAATACAACGGAATTTCCACCGGATATCATACCAATGGAATTATTGATAATCGTTTCTGTCGGATTTGTGCTGGGAGTAATAGCTCCTACAACTCCGTACGGCGCTCTTTCTACCAGAGTTAATCCGTGATCGTCTGTATAGGACACGGATTGAAGATCTTCGACGCCAGGCGTTCTAAGAGCAGCTAATTTGTTCTTCTGTATTTTATCTTCCAGCCGGCCCATTCCCGTTTCATCAACAGCCATCCGGGAAATAATTTCGAGATTTTTACAAACGGTATCCCGCATTTTTTGTATCATAGCCCTGCGTGTTTCCAGGGTCATACACACTAATTCCCGATGGGCTATCTGGGCAGCTTGAACCGCTTCATTGATATTTTCAAAAACGCCTTTGACACTCCAATCCGAAGCTTGAGGCTCCTGACTTTCCTGACTTTCCTGACCAATTTTCTTAATGACTTCCTTGACCAAAAGGCGTATGTTTTGTTCTAAATTATCCACTTCTTTTCTCCCTCCTGATACATAAACCTATACTACATAAAAAATGGTTTTATATCAGAATGTGGTTTTGGTATGATCGTATTCATGCATAAAAGCCCTTTCTTTCTAATACGTCCTACGGCAGCTTCCATGGCTACTTCCACGGCATTTAATGTGCCTATAATCTTTACATAGGATTTGCCGCCCATCCCGACTGCTAGACGTATTTCGGGGATGGTTATTTCTGAAATCTTTGCAGCGATATCTCCTGCTTCTATGGAAGAAATCACGGAAAAGGTTTCGATAATACCTACAGCGTCCCAGATACTGCATTCCACAGATCCGGTTATAGCCGGAATAATCTGTTGTTCAAGATTCGGAAGGAACAGTTCATCAATGATATATCCTCTTCCTGTTTCTTTTCCTGCTGTTAATGCCGCATCAACAGCAGCAACATCACCGCTTATAATTATAACATATTTACCGGGACAAATGGTTTTGGCATCAATTATTTTTATGGGTGCTGCTTTCACCATGGCATCCAGTGAGTATATCCCTATTGCAATGCTGTTAAACTCTAATACACCAAGTACTATTAAATCCATTCACCTATCCTGACTTTTCTTGTGTAATGATTATCCGTTCTTCATCAATGTGAGTAACACTCCCGCTGATGCCGGTATGAATTCTGGCTCCTATTTTGCCTTCGGGGATCTCCGCAACTAATGTCCCGGATGAAAGCTGTTGTCCCTGTTTAACTACAGGAAGGGCAGGGACTCCGATGTGCTGTTTTAAAAGCAGTTCGATCCTGTTAGTTTTTAGCGTAATCCCTTTTACCAGAGGTTTTTTACTGTATTCTTCTAAATGAAGGCGGTTGATTAAACGCCCTAAAGGTGTTTTTCGGTAGTTTAGCATGGCGTGTGGCGCAAACTCCTTTTTATCGGTATTGGTATTGGATGGCAGGCTAATCCCTTTTGCCTGAAGCTCCTGCTTAATGGTCATGTTAACTATCCGTGGGGACAGTTCCATAACACAGGCATAAACCTCACATAACCCGCACTCACTGCAGAATACCGCGTTCAAAATGGGTGTCTGCGGTTCTTCCAAACCCAAACTAATCTGCCGCATAATTTTATGCGGTTCCAGATGATGTCCCAACAGATAGCGCGGGCATAATTCCGTGCAATACATACATTGGCAGCAAACAGCTTTGCTCTGTTTTATTATGGTTGATAGCGGCTTTGTTTTTTTTTGAACCAGAGGATGATCCGGAGATAAGACAATAATAGCGGAGGTTGTTTTGGTTATAGGAGTTTTTATATCCCGCTCGATCCATCCCATCATAGGGCCGCCCAATAAGAGGACGAAATCATCATTGTTATCCCCGCCGATAGCCCCTCCGCATTTTTCTATGATTTCTTCCGCGGTCATACCAATGGGAGCCTGTAGAACCGAAGGCTTTGCTACATTACCAGTGCAGGTTAAATACCTATGGGTAACCGGCTCCTTCCCTTCGATAGCGTCGTGGATGTTTTTTAGGGTTTCTACGTTTTCCACAATACAACCGATCGAAAGGGGGATATTACCCTGGGGAACAATTCTTCCTGTTACTTCGTGAACAAGAACATGCTCGTCTCCCGCGGGGTAGAAATTTTCCAGGGCAAAGAGTTCTATTTTATGATTCTTAAGCTGATCCTTTAGCTGTTGTTTTAATTGCGTGATTATGCTTTTTTCTTTGGCTTTTAATGCAATAATCCCCCGTCTGGCTCCGCAGGCCTCCATAACCCATTCCAGGGCTTTGATAATTTTCGGCCCTTCGGTTGCCATCAGGTATTTATCACTTCCCAAAAGGGGTTCGCATTCGGCACCATTAGCAATAATTGTGTCGCAGGTTGCATTGAGCTTTACGTGTGTTGGAAATCCAGCGCCGCCGGCACCGACAATTCCCATTTCACGGACTGTATTCACAAGGGTTTCTTTATTCATTTCTTCCTCATTTTTTAAAGGTAACCCTGTTATTTTGGTCAATCAGGTCAACAATACCCACTATCATTGCATCGATCGGTCTGTCTTCTGTAAAACTTGTATTCCGGCATGCGCTGCCCTGGGAGACAATAACCAATTCACCGTATCCGGAGCCCATCATATCCAGAGCAACCAAAAAATCTTTTTTACGGTTTCCTTGTTGATCACATTTATCTACAAGAAGGTACGTTGAACCGTGGATGCTATCAGCTTTTGTATTGCTAACTATTGTTCCAACAATCATTCCTAAAATCATGTTAATTCTTTCCTTATCCCCGGGTTGTCGAATTCTTTTGATAAACGTATTTTCCGTCTAACTCGATATTATCGACTATAGCGATAATAGACGCATCCGAAGGCTTTCCTTTTGTTGTCTCAGTCATACGGGCACTGCTCCCGGATGTATAAAAAACCACTTCACCCGGGCCTGCTCCCACACTATCCATAGCTACCACATAATCTTTTTTTCCCTTCATATTGGAGGGATCAAGCTTTTCTAAAAGCAGGAATTTTATTCCTTCTATGCTCTCCGATTTTTGTGAGGAAACAACTGTTCCTATTACACGTGCTAATACCATTTTATATACCTATTTCTTTGCTTTTTGTTTGCCTAAGGGCAAAGTTGCATCCACATTGGCGTGCGGCCTTGGGATAACATGAACAGAAATTATCTCTCCAACACGCTCTGCAGCACGGCTGCCTGCATCAAGTGCAGCTCGTACGGCTGCAACATCACCCCTAATAATAGCAGTAACGTATCCACCGCCTGTTTTTTCATAGCTTACAAGTTCTACCTTTGCCGCTTTCACCATGGCATCTGATGCTTCTACCATAGCAGCAAAACCTCTTGTTTCAATCATTCCTAACGCAGTACTGTCTATATCAGCCATTTTATTCTCCTCCTTTTTGATTTATCTTCCACTTATTTCGGATAACCTTTTTTCTACAATGTCTTTGCTTTCCAGTACCTCAGCTTCCTCTCCAGTAATATGTATTCGTCCGAATTTTCCAAAACCGGACACATTAATAATACTGATATGGGAAGCCTGATCCGCCATCGGAAGAAATCCTCGGGAAATAGTCGAAATAAAGGACGCCATCTGTAATTGAATGGAGTCCAGAAAAATGTAAGTTCTTAAGGTTATCATTATTATTTACTTTTTTTAAAATTTCTGCCTAAAGGCAGCGCACTATCCACATTACTATGTGGCCGTGGAATAACATGTACGGAAATAATCTCTCCGACCCTTTCAGCAGCACGGCTGCCTGCGTCTAAAGCGGCACGCACAGCGGCTACATCTCCCCGGACTATTGCGGTAACGTATCCTCCGCCGGTTTTTTCGAAACTCGTTAATTCTACTTTTGCTGCTTTTACCATAGCATCCGAAGCTTCTACCATAGCGGCAAAGCCCCGGGTTTCTATCATTCCAAGAGCATCCATATCACTCATACTTCCTCCTGATCAATTTGTAACAAAAAATGTGATAAAATTATCAATTTTAGTAACAAATATAACAATAATTCTTGTGTTTGTCAATAAATGTTATAAATATTTCATAATTTTGTTAATAAGTACTTGATAACAATGTAGATCAACGATATATTGAAAATCGGGAATGTCCTTATGAGTGAGTACTGTGAATAAAAAGAATGAAAGAATAAACAAGATCGTTAACATCCTGAAAGTTAGCAACGTATTAAGTATTCATGAGCTTGCGGACCAGCTTAATGTCTCGGAAATGACAATCCGGAGGGATTTAACAGTTTTGGAAGAAGATAAAGTAATCCGGCTTCTTCATGGTGGTGCGGTTCTAAATCCCAATAGCCGTATAGAATCTAATAAAAAGAAGTACCAGATCAGCAGTGAAGAGTCTATTAACCTCGAGGTAAAAATCAGGATCGGCCAAAAAGCAGCCTCACTTATAGAGCCGGATGATATTATTATCATTGATTCCGGATCCACAACGGAACATGTGGCTAAATCCATTCCGCAAGGCATCCCTTTAACGGTTTTATGTTATGCCCTTAATATCCTGGTAGAAACACACAATAAAACAAAATGCAGGCTGATTTTCGGAGGCGGGTATTTTCATGATAATACTTTAATGTTTGAAAGCCCCGAAGGATTGGAGCTGATCCGGCGGAACCGGGCTAATAAAGCCTTTATCTCCGCTGGGGGTGTAAATGATAAGCTGGGTGTTACCTGTTACAATCCCTATGAAATGGAAACCAAAAGAGGGGTTATAGGCTCTTCCTTGAGCAGGATACTCCTGGTTGATTCAAGTAAATTCGGTAAAATTTGTCCGGCGTATTTTGCAGATCTGGATGACTTTGATGTGGTTATTTCAGATACGGGGATACCTGATGATTACAGGAATATTATCCAGGATGCGGGTATAATCTTGCATGTGGTTTGATATATACTCTTAGAAAAGCCAAAAAAACCGTGTTTATTTTTCATTCATTATTACTTTTCCTTCTGGATATTTACACTTATCCTTGCAACGTTCACTATGTTTATAACGGGTCTGACCTTTCATATTGTGTCAATTTTTAATGAAGCAGAAATGGACCAAAATACAGCTGTTTCTATTTTCCTGCCGGCAGCTATTATTTCCGTAATCCTTAACTTTGCAGTGAGCTGGATTAGTGATTACATAAAATTAAAATATATCCTCTTACTGGAAGCCCTGGGTTTGATGATAAGTATGTGCGCTCTTGTTTTCCTGGCTCCGGGATGGCCTGTACTTTTGCTCATTATTGGCAATGGTATGAACGGAGGAGCTTTCGGAATCCTTTCCACAGTGGTTTGGCCGCGTTTTTACGGAACAAACCATCTTGGTTCGATATCCGGGTATGCCATGGGCTGGCTCGTGGCCGGCTCTGCACTTGGACCGATCCTGTTAAGTCTTTCCCTGAGATATACCCAAACCTATGCCACAGCTGGTATTGTTTGTTTAGGTCTGACATTTGTCTTATTTATTTTGGGTTTTCGGGCAGAACAACCCCTTCATCCTTCCAAACAGGCGGGGGATGCCGATCCGAAGTGAAGGTTTAAAAGTAGAATCAGAAGTACCATTAAAAGTATATTACCATAAACAAATAATTGGTGAGTATTATTAAGATATTATTGTAGATGAGAAAATTATAGGAGAAGTTAAAGCAGTAAAAGATACAATACCTATTCATGAAGTACAATTATTGAACTATTTAAAAGCAACTGGCCTTGAAATCGGTTTGCTTATCAATTTTGGATATTCAGTAGTAGTTAAAAGAAAAATATTTAAGAAACCTGGTTAATCTGCGTTAATCTGCGTCCTAATAATAAAAAAACCTGTTCTTGAAATCGCACCCGAAATTTTTTAATCGTTAACATAATATCTGTTTTTATATATAGTATAAAGATTACAAATAGACTGGAAAGATAATATTGAAAAATTATATGTCAGAGAAAGCTAAAAGTGCTTTAAAAAATATTTTTGGATACGATGAATTCAAATCACATCAGGAAGTGATAATTAATAATATACTTAATAAAAATGATACACTTGTAATTATGCCGACAGGAAGCGGTAAATCTATTTGTTACCAGATTCCGGCTATCATTTTTAATGGTTTAACAATTGTTATTTCCCCTTTAATCTCCCTTATGAAAGATCAGGTGGAGCAGTTAAAAAATGTTGGAGTTCCTGCTGCATTCTTAAATAGTTCCCTGGAATTTGATGATTATAAATCTACTATATCAAAAATAGTAAATAATCAAATAAAGCTTCTTTATCTTGCACCGGAAACATTGTTAAAAGAGAGAATATTATCCATATTAATAAGAGCTAATATTGATTGTTTTGCAATTGATGAAGCCCATTGTATATCTCATTGGGGACATGATTTTCGTCCGGAATACAGGAAGCTTATAGAAGCAAGATCTAATTTTCCACAATCTGTATGTGTTGCACTTACAGCTACAGCCACACCCAGAGTACAGAAAGATATAAAAGATTCTCTTGGTTTTAGTAAATCCGGCGAGTTCGTTGCAAGTTTTAACAGAAATAATTTGTTTATACGTATTGTTCAGAAAAAAAACCCCTTATCTCAAATCATGCAATTTATTAATAAATATCCGGATCAATCAGGGATTATTTATTGTTTTTCACGAAACCAGGTAGATGAACTATATATCTACTTAAAAAATAACGGACTAAAGGTTTTGCCATATCATGCCGGATTAACCAGTAAAGAACGGGTAGATAATCAGGAATTATTTATTAAAGATGACATACAAATTATTATTGCTACAATTGCATTTGGTATGGGAATAAATAAACCTAATATACGCTTTATTATTCATTATGACATACCTAAGAATATAGAGAGCTATTATCAGGAGATTGGACGTGCCGGGCGTGACGGATTAAAAGCATATTGTCTTATGCTGTTTAGTTATAAGGATATTGGGAAGATAAAATATTTTATAAATCAAAAATCAGATACAGAAAAGAAAATTGCAACCGTACAACTTAATGCATTACTTGGATTTGCGGAAACAGATCTGTGCCGCAGGATACCAATGTTAAAATATTTTGGTGAAGATTATACTAAAGATAATTGCGGGATGTGTGATAATTGTATAGATAGTCCAAAACAACTAATAGATATCACAATACCCGCGCAAAAATTCCTTTCCTGTGTTAAACGGACAGGTGAGGTATTTGGTGCTCATCATATAATTGATGTATTGCGGGGTTCAAAAGCAAAAAAAGTATTGCAAAAGGAACATAATAAATTATCCACATATGGAATTGGTATGGAGTATTCAAAAAATCAATGGCTTCATTTATACAGGCAATTCATACAAAAAGGCCTCTTAATACAGGATTCTGACCATGGCAGTCTAAAACTAACAAAAAAAACTTACGATGTTTTTAATAGCTTAGAGATCGTAATGGGTACTATCGAAAAAGAAGTAGAATATTTATCAAAAGATAAAAATGAAGATATTAAAAAAGAAAATATATTTAATACAAAATATGATATTGATTTATTTAATCAATTAAAAATATTAAGAAAACAGCTCGCGGATGAAAATTCTGTCCCGCCGTATATAATTTTACCGGATAAAGCATTAATAGAGATGTCTATATATTATCCGCAATCAAAAGAAAGTTTATTAAATATTCATGGCATAGGTTCGCAAAAGCTGCAAAAATATGGTGATATTTTAATACATATTATAGCTAAATATTGCAAAACAAATTCTATACAGGAAAAATTAAAGGTTGTAAATAATACAAAGCAATTAATATCAAAACAAGCTAAAAATATCAAAAGAAAATATGAGATTATCGGACAGGACTATAACAGTGGAAAATCTATAGAGGGACTGCAAAAAGAATATAATTCTAAAATTAATACTGTATTGGATAATCTATATAAATATTATAATGAAGGGAATTCGCTTAGGCCGGATGGATTATTAGAAATAGTATCAATTAATCCCGAACAACTTAGTATGGCTATAGATGCTTTTAAGAAACACGGAGCAGAATTCCTAAAACCTGCATTTAATGAATTAAATGAAAAAATAAATTATGATGAACTTAAAATAATACGGCTTTACTATTTAAATAAATAGAAATAGTAGTATGTTCGCAAAAAGGATTTAGAAGGGCATGGCTTCTACGAAAATATTTGTGATTTTATTCTTTTCCATCGGATTTTTGCAGTAAAAATCCTTGACTTAGATTTTAAATTTTTCTACCATTTGGATGGTGTTTTGCAGTTTTTTGTAACTATTTATTCTTAATTTATTGTATTAAGCAAATAGCTCAACAAAATAATTCAATTGCCAAAAAAAAATAATTGTTTTAAAGTAAGGACAACTATAAATATTTTACACTAAAAATAATAAATGATGTAAAACATAAATTGGAGGGAAATATGCCGGATCTAAGTACAACATATATGGGGTTAAAATTAAAAAATCCGATTATTGTGGGAAGTTCAAATCTAACAAATACTTTAGGTGAAGTTATTGCCTGTGAAAGAGCTGGCGCCGGAGCAGTTGTATTAAAATCTTTATTTGAAGAACAGATTCTAGCGGATACAAATAAAGCAATAGAGGACATCGAATATTCAGCTCACGCAGAAGCATTCGATTTTTTCAATGTTATGGGCAAAAACTACTATATGGATAAATATATTGAACTGGTAAAAAATGCAAAAGAAAAAACTTCTATCCCAATTATTGCAAGTATTAACTGCAAATCATATGGAACCTGGCTGGATTATGCGAAAGATTTTGAAAATGCAGGTGCAGATGCTCTTGAGCTGAATTATTTTATTTTCCCTGCAAATATGGAAATTGAATCAGAATTAATTGAGTCCCGTTATATTGAACTATGCCGGAAAATAAAAAAAATTGTTAGTATTCCGGTTTCCATGAAAATCGGTTTTTATTTTACAACACCTGCTGCCATGGCAAAGAGATTAAGTGAAGAAGGCATAGATGCCCTTGTATTATTTAACCGCTTTTACAGGCCGGATGTTGATATTGAGAAAATCAAGATTAAAGCAGCGCAAATCTTTTCCACACCGGATGAAATATCAAGGCCTCTGCAATGGATTGCTTTGATTTCAGGTAATATTAAGGCTGATATTGCTGCAAGTACAGGTGTTCATGATGCCGAAGGAGTTATTAAACAGCTGCTTGTGGGTGCGAATGCAGTACAGATGTGTTCTGCTTTAAACAAGAATAAAATAGGATATATACAGAAGGTTGCGGACGGGCTGTCAGATTGGATGGAAAGGCATAAATTCAATAAAATTGAAGATTTCAGGGGGATACGGAGTTCCAAAGTTATTGAAAAGCCTGAAATTTATGAGAGATCTCAATATATTAAGGCAATTGTAGGGATTTCATAAGAGATATTATCCATATTGCCCTGTTTCTTAAAATACTATTTTTGGGGTAAATGATAAGAGGGGAGATTAAAAAGCGAAAAAAAAAGCAATAGAAAGGCAAGTAAGCGGATTTACTGCAGAAAGCATCTGGACAACCCGGTCACAAATTGTGACCACCTCTCACCTACTCCATTTATATTCATTTACAATTTGATATTTAAGTATCTTAAGGAAATGCCCTGGAAGAAGTGTAAAGAAGAGTAAATCAGACGCATGGAGGATCGACTGTAAGACGATTGAAATAGAAATCTGTTACAGTATAAGCAATTGACTTGATTACGGTACTATCTGATTTATCGAATAATCTGGCTGTCATAATTGAATTTTCCAATATCATTTCAAAAGCAATATTAGAAAAATCGGTTATTTGATGATCATCATATACAACGAAATCACTACCTGAGCGGATAATGTTTATAGCCGCATTATGATTATTGGGCAATTATCATTATAATAAGCTTTTTTCTGGCCTGCTGATTCTTTCTTAAATCAATCAAACTTTAAAAATTTTCAGATTCCAGGGTGGGGCCTGGCTGTCATTTTTCTGGACCGGAGTGGTTTTTCTGGCATACATGCCTTCACCAAAAACACTGTCATAATACTTTTCAACATTTTCTAAAGCTCTATGGCGTTCCGGATTAAACCGCAGCTTTTTTTCATGTATGTCTTCTGTTTCCTTGATTAAATCTTTATCCAGATATTTGCCAGGCAGGGCTTCCGGATAAATTTTATTAACAAGAAACTCTACCCAACCCTGCGAGTAATCCATAAAAAAATTATTCACATCATTAATAAAAGTTTCATGGGTAAAAATATCATGAAATTCAAGCTCAAAGTATTCGGCAAATATTTTTTCTCTGACTTTAATTCCGCCGGGAATACAATCTTTATCCCTTTGAATAGCTTCCGAAGGATTTTTAGACATTTTCCATGGTAACATATAAGGTGCAAATCTTGTATGGGCAATCGCCCATGTATCCAGATTATCAATAATTTGTTCCCAGCGCAGTTTAATTGCCCGCCATTTCTCGATATGGGGCAGGTATTTATATTCAATGAGTTTTCGTTCCAGTTCAAACTCAAGACTGTCAGGTACTTTAAAGGGAGCTTTGTATGCAAGCTCATTGTACTTTTTTAAAATCTCTGTTTTTTCTGCAACATGAAACTTTGAGACATGCATGGCTTTTGCCCAGCCCAGATCATATTCCAGCGCTTCACTGGTAGCTACACTGCCTTCCATAGCTTTATCCAGCCCCTTTTCTATTATCAAACGTAAAAAGGTTGGAAAATTTATGCCGGATTCTCCCAGTTTAATTACATCTTCAATAGGCGTAATTAACATTTCATTCTTATTTAAAGCTTCAATTTCATTTTTAGTGATATCATCCTGGGCAACATCCAGGGCCTCTTGTTTTCCCTGTCGTAAACGTTTTACAGCATCTCTATAAGCATCCAGGGTCTGGTTTAATAAAGCTTTGTCATCATAAACTCCACTCTCTGATGCTGATGAAGGTTTATTTAAATCACCCAGTACCTGGCCATAAAAAGTACTGAATTTCATCTGCAAGCCTTCTGTAGTAATTTTTGCTGAGTAGGCGCTAAAATCATCCATTTCTTTGCCCAGGTCTTCCATTCTTTGTAAAGCAGCCATCATTTTATCAAAGGCTTCACCTGTAGCTTTTTTTTCCTGGCAGTCCTTTGCCATATTGCGGAAGGTATCTAGCATCGCATCCAGCATATTCTTTTCTACAGGCATTTTATTCTTTCCTTATTCTTTTAGTTTGTTCAATTCTTTTTTTTATAGATTCTGCAGGGAGGGGGATCTTCCTGTAATGTCGGTGTTCCCCAATGAGTTTGTAAACAAAAGTCCAGCCTTCTTTCCATTGTCTGGCATTTTCCTCATTCATTTGATAAGATTTTATAACAGCATTCTCATCTCTTTTAATGGACATCTGTATTTTATTCTTCCATTTAGAGGGAACATCAGCTTCTTTGTAAACCTGAAGATCTTCCAGCAATTTAAAATTACTATAAAAAACATCAGTAAAACCGTCTATAGAAATCTCAACCATATTTTTCTGGTTTACTTCGTTTACAAATTGGATAACATCATTGATATTATCCGGGTTTTCATTTATATCTGCCAGTATTTCCGCCGGGCCTTTTGCACGGATGATTTCCTTCATTTTCAGGAAATTTTCTTTACGGGCTATTGCCTGGTCCTTAATTAAAGCAACGGCGTTTTTGGTATTCAAGTTCCCCAGCCTGTCTTTAAACTCAGATAGTTCCTTGCACCCAGCGATGGCCTCATAAATAGCTTTTTCTGATGCATATGAGTTTTCATACATAGGGTTGCCCTCAAAACGCTTCATTCGGGCATGGTAATAGGCCTTATAGTCTACAAGTATTTGATCCATTATGATAATCCTCATAATAACTATTTGGAAAGTTATAATTCCCTTATCTGAAACTATAATTTGTAAAAGAAAAAATAACAAATAAAATATTATATAAATCTGATATTATAGAATCAGCATTTGGTATATAAAAATTATGTTAGCAATAATCCATTAGCAGGAATTACTAATCCTGTATTATCAATTAAATCACATAGTATTTATCCGTCCGGGGAATATATTCCCCTGTTTGGCTTTTTACTTGTTCAAGGGATTCTCACAGCAAAAAATTTGATCTAAGATTATAGAATTTACTCTAATACAAGCTGCCAGCTTTGCTGGTAGATGGGTTAACTATTTGCCGGAAATTGTAAAACCAGTTGATTTAATCCACGGCAAAATTGAATTGCCGTCATCGATTCTTTCACTGGAAATAGCATTTATGTTCATAAATAAATCAAAAAGATTTCCGGAAACCATAACTTCATTAACCGGATATTGTATTTCACCATCTTTTATATAATAACTATTTTTTGCAACTCCGGAGAAATCTCCATTATTACTCGGCATACCACCGGAAAACCTGCAAAGCAACAAACCCTCTTCTGTGGATTGAACCATTTCCCTATAGGAAGTAGTACCTGGTTCTACTACATATGCACCGCCGCTATTTATTGCTCTATCTTTACCGGTTTTTTTTGCACCATATTGTGAGAGTAGAAAACTTTTTAGATCTCCTTTATGGATGATTGTACTGTTAAAGGCTTTATATCCGTCATCCGTAACAAAATAGTTATTTGTAATTTCATCGGAAACAGGTTTGGAGTGTAATGTGAATATAGAATTTGCAACCTGCTGATTTAGTTTGTTTTTAAAAAGACTTGTTCCGGAAATAAGTGAACCATCATAAAGAGTAATGCCGGTGAGAAAATAAATAAAATCATTAAGACATTCCGGTGTAATAATGATATCACCGATGAATTTTCCTTTTAACGGCTGTAAGTTGATTTGTTCTTCTGATTGTTTTATTAGACGTTCCACTGATCCTCCCTCCATAAGTTCTTTATTCAGGTTTCTCATCGAATATCCGGTATAATTAAAGGAGGAAGTTTTCTTTTCCTTTTTAGAAGTAAAAAATACTCCAAAATTATAAAATCCATTTTCTTCTGTAAAATCTATTAATTCTTTCTGGTTAAGCCTGGACTTCTTGGTAGAAAAGTCCTTCTGCGAAGAAGTAATTTCCAGTGGTAATGGTTTTGTATTTTTTTTTATTCTCGAATCCAGAAAAGTTGCGTTATCTGTTGCTTCTTTTATAATTGATTTTATTGCATTTGAATTCAGATCCGGATTAGAAGAAAATCCCCATGAACCACTCTTATATACTCTGGCAGAGACACCACTGGTAGTATTTTTTTCATTTCGCATTAAATTACCATTTACAAATGCCAATAAAAGGCTGCGGTTTTCCTGCATTCTAAGTTCTGTATATTCCGAAAAAAATTCTGAATAATGCTTCAGATCTTGTACAATCATAATTTACCTCCGCTATAATGGTTTATCAATTTTTATATTATTTATAGTTTTTTGTAAAGAATAGATTTTATTAATGGCAATGAATACATAAAGAATACATAAAGAATACATAAAAAAAATAACACAAAATATAAAAAACTGTTAATGCTAAATAAGGACATATGTCCGTTTAATGTCCAATAATTAAATCTGCGGGCTAAAAACATTTGAGAATTATTTTCCTGATGGACTGATTGGAGGTATGAAAAAACGGCTTTCTTTAGCAATGGCTGTTGGGCTTGATCCTGGTTTTATTATTATTGATGAATCCTTTGCACAGCTGCATAAGGATGTGTGTAAAGAGCTATGGAATTTGTTTTTTGAACTGTTTCCATAAAAAGGTGTATCCGCGATTATAATTACTCATTTCCAGGGGGAACTCTAAAACGCAGGTGTGGAGTATTGTAAACTTGAGGATGGGAGGATTATAAAAAATTAACTTAAATTGGTTTACGTTTAAGATTCGCTCTTTCAAATTTTATACCTGTTGCAAGTTCTACACTTTTATAAGCACCATCATATATTCCAATGCTTTTATTTCTAATAATGTTTTCACAGTATAATTCTAAAAGATCTTTTTCATTTGTAGTCAGGTCAATTGCCTGAAGAAGCTCAGGTATGGTTCTTGTTTCAACTGTGCTGTCACCTATTTCTGCTCCGCGAATAGCCCCCCACATTTCGTGTCCACCCACACGTTCGTTAAATACCTTAGGAATAGGATAAAAAGCCAGCTCACCTGGTTTTGTAATTAAAAAATCAACTACCCGCATTAAATAGTTAGTAGCATAGACAGCATGGTAAGTATTATCAAATAAAAAAACATGAAGACCATCTGAATCACCATTTCTTATTGCATCCGCATAGGTTACTGTATCCTTCCATGTAAAATACGTTTTAATTAATTCAATGTGTTCATGCAGCTCATTTCTAAGCCATTCCCAGTTATCTTTATGGTCACCAAGATTCACAAACAGGCATAATTTATTCTTTTTAATTAAAGGAATACAATGCTTAATTATAGCACTAAATAATTCTTTCTGTGCACCGGCACCTCCCATTGTAATTATAAATCGTCTTGGTTTATTTTGTTTTGCCCGTTTTAATCTTGCTCTGCAGTCAATTTCAATATTTTCAACCAGTTCGTGATCCACATGGTGGCCGGTATAAAATAAACTGTCAGCAGGTACAGGATTTAATATTTTGCCCTTAGGATCAAATCCCCGCATTGTACGGAAACCATAATATCCGGAGGGAGATTGAACAGCATGTTTAGCCCCTTCGGTTAATTGGAAGGCCATTGGCCAGTTATCAAACACCATATCAACAACATTTGTCATACCACCCGCGACAGCTCCCATGCAATTCCACATATGAGCTGTTAGAATAGGCATTTTGGACGGCAGGGCTTTATGCAGAGTATTAAACAGCTCACTCATTTTATAATCTTTTACATTTGTTTTTAAAAAACGCCATGGCCAGCCTACTATCCATTTATTTAATATGGCATTTAAACCTTTAATAGAACGTTCCCCTGTTGTAACAGATTCCCAGATATGTTTATTAAAAAATTTACTCTTTTGTGATATTTTTGAAAATCGGCTATACCAGGAGTTACAATAATCTATTATTTTTGACGTTATTCCAGGAATAGCGAGTAAGTCCAGCCAATAGGGTGTAAGCCCCATTGCTTTAGCAGCTGAGGCTCCAGCCATAGCTATGCGATAATGGCCATAGCCCATTCTTATAGTACTTATAATTATTCCATTCTCATCTTTAATTTTTTCACCATCTGTTCCGCGTACAATATTTTTTACTCCAAAAATAGGTCCAAGATGCTTGTTTTCCGCTAAACATAAGTTATATTTTTCATCAGGATTATAATTAAATATTCTTTTAAATTTGTTTTGCCATTTCTGTGCTTTTTTTAACTCGGAATTTTTTATAGAATTTCCATAAATCGTAAATCTATTACTTTTCATCTTCATTATTAAAGCTCCTTTTAGTTCAATTTGTTCTACCTGTTTGTTCTTCTTGTTTGTCTTATTAACAAATATTCATTTTTTAATATGCTGCCATAATATTTCCAGTATTTTATATTGAACTTCATTATACAAACTCAATTTATTTTTTATTTCTTATAAGTAATAATTGTTTAATGATAGGGAATAATATTTTTTAGCTCAATAGATTAAATTATAAAAAGTAATTTTTTTATGTATTTATATTCATATATTATTACTTGTATTATTATTTTTATATTTTATCTTAAATCATCTTTTTGAAATACAAATATTTATTTTAAATAAATATATTATGTTTACATTTAAAGAGCAGCTTCATATAATTATACTTTAAAATATGAGTAATTTAAATATTCATATTTTTACAATTTTTTATTTTGAGTTTGTAAATGTTTGATTTTACTTTTAATATAAATTTGAATAATACTTATAAATATCCTAATTAATAAACTTCTAAGAGGCTTTTTGTGATAAAAATAGATAAAAATGAAGGTTGGATAAATCTTTCTACTACAAACTGTTCTTATATAATTAAGCTTTTTAGGAATCAATATCCTCTGCATTTTTATTGGGGTAAAAAGATCCCTACTCCAGGTAAACGGGAGTTTCCTTATATGGAACCCACTCGGGGTAATCTCGTTATTCCGGAACCTGCAAACGATAAGATTTATATAGAACTTCTTCCCTTGGAATATGCTTATCAGAGTAGCGGAGATTACAGACCCTCGTCTTTTAATATTTTAGATAAGCATAACAATCCCGTGATTGAAACTAAAATTAAGGAATACAGCATTTTAAATGAAAAACCAAATATACCAGGATTGCCTTGCACATGGGCAAAAGAAGGTGAAGCCCAGACATTAAAACTTGTGCTTACTGATTCAATAAAAAACTTAGATATTATTCTTTATTACGCTGTAATAGAAAAATATGATGTAATTATCCGATGGTGTGAAATTAAAAACAATGGAACACAAGAGTTCTATATAAAACGGCTTATGTCACTCTCTATGGATATGCTGAATAATAATTATCAATTTTTATTTTTAGAAGGTGCCTGGGCCAGAGAAAGACAAATATGTAAAGAAATAATAAAACCTGGATTAAAACAAATAGGCAGTATTCGGGGTATAAGCAGCCATCAATTCAATCCGTTTTTTGCAATTTTAGATAAAAACGCGGATGAACATAAAGGCTCAGTTTACGGCTTTAATCTTGTTTACAGCGGCAATTTTATTGCAGAAGTGGATTGTAATTATGATAAGAACCTGCGCTTAAACCTTGGTATTAATCCCTGGGAGTTTTCCTGGAATTTAAAGCCAGGTGCTTCTTTTTATACGCCGGAAGGTATTATGGTTTATTCGGACACTGGTTTAAACGGTATGAGTCGGATTTTTCACAGGTTTTACAGGGAAAGATTATCAAAAAGCACATGGCGCCAAAAGATGAGGCCTGTTTTAATAAATAATTGGGAAGCAACTTACTTTAATTTTAACGAAGATAAATTGTTAAAAATAGCTGAATCAGCAAAACAAGCCGGGATTGAACTGTTTGTGTTAGATGATGGATGGTTTGGTGAGCGTGAAAATGACAAAACAAGTCTTGGGGACTGGTTTGAAAACAAAAGAAAATTACCTTCCGGTATAGGTTTATTTTCCAAAGAAATAGAAAAATTGGACCTAAGTTTTGGCTTATGGTTTGAACCGGAAATGATTTCGAAAGAAAGCAAATTATATAAGGAACATCCGGATTGGTGTTTACATCTGCCGCAACGCCTCCGGGGTGAAGGTAGAAATCAGCTTGTTCTGGATCTTTGCAGAAAAGAGATCAGAGATTATATTTTCAAGCTTATATCTGATATTCTTTCAAACGCATCTATCTCCTATATAAAATGGGACATGAACCGCACTCTGTCTCATGCTGGCTCCATTGCTTATCCTGATGAGCCTCAGGGAAATATAATGTATAGATATATGCTGGGCGTCTATGAATTGATGTTTCGTTTAACATCTCATTTTCCGGATATTCTATTTGAAGGCTGTGCTGCAGGCGGCGGCAGGATGGATCCGGGCATACTCCATTATATGCCGCAATTCTGGATAAGTGATAATACCGATGCCCTGAGCCGATTAAAAATTCAGTATGCTACATCCCTGGTTTATCCCCCAATAATGATGGGTGCTCATGTTTCAGATGTTCCTAATCATGAAACAGGCCGTTATACAGATATGGAATTCAGGGGCCTGGTTGCCAGCTCAGGATCTTTAGGTTATGAGTTAGATCTAAACTCAATATCAGTAATAGACATTAAAAATATTAGAGATCAAATTGTTTTTTATAAAAAACACAGAAAAATAATCCAATTTGGTAATTTCATACGCCTGTTAAGTCCATTTGAAAACAATACAACAGCCTGGATGTTTATAACCCAAGATAAAAAGGAAGCCTTACTTTTTCATTTCGCGTTATTAAATGAAGCAAATTTGCCGCCTTCTTTATTAAAACTTATTGGATTAGATGAGGATTCTTTTTATGTTGAGCAGAGAACAGGGCTAAACTTTTCGGGTAAAGAGTTAATTCATAGAGGTTTTTTAATTACCAATAAAAAACAGGATTTTAAAGCTCAATATTTTCATTTTAAAAAGAAAAATTTAAATTAAATTTTTCGATGGTAATGTAATTCCCGGAATGAGCCGGGACTAATGCCTTCCATTTTTTTAAACACACTACAAAAATAACTCGCACTTTCAAATCCAATGCGCCTTGCAATGGATGTGATTCTTTCCCTTGGTTCATGTATTAAAATATCCTTGCTTTTGTTTATTCTAAAAATGTTCAAATATTCAAACGGCCTTTGTCCTAATACTTTGCGGAAAAGCAAACAAAGATGTTGTGGAGTTACATTTAGTATAGCTGCAATATCATTAATGGAAATTACTTCTGAATAGTGATTTTTAATATAATTAAATACTTCATCAAGCCGGCTATAACTTTTTGCAACAGATTCGTTATTTTCCTTATAAGCGTATTTCATTAATGTTATTAAAAAATCATAAACAAGTGCTGAGCTTTCAAATCCTTTTAAAGAATCTTCCGATTTTAAGATACTAAGGGCATAATGAATTTTTCCTGAAAATATTTCCGGATGAATTAAAGTATAAACACCTGAGTATTTAAATCCTGCCAGTGCAAGAACTTTCTTTATATGATAACCATTAAATGTCAGCCAATGGACTATCCATGGAGATTTTGTTGAATAATATTCATGAGGATCACCCGGGTATAATAACATACCCTGGTTTTCTTTTATAGTATAATTTGTACCTTTTATTAGAACATGTCCCTGTCCTGACTCAACCTGAATCCATTGTATATGCGGATATCCATCCGGACGAGAATGCGGATCCAGATCCTGTTTAAAATTATAACCGGCACCAACTAAATAAAAAGGCAGACGTTTTTCTTTTTCTGATAATATAGAAAATAAAAAATCACCTAACATATTCATGTTCAAATTATTACATAAATATTAATTTTTCACAAATGTTTTTTTTATAATATTCATATTTTAATATTGGCTTCAAAAGTTCTGATTGACTAGTATTCTTAAAATGCTATTCTAAGTTAAGAATAAAAATAA
>SDBV01001380.1_pt1 | contig 36578 bp, 41 predicted proteins | sample 2277081 | NCBI WGS metagenome assembly SDBV01 (sample SAMN10402039, study PRJNA504765) | marine sediment metagenome | isolation source: marine sediment core GS10_PC15, 223 cmbsf | place: Arctic Ocean: Southern Knipovich Ridge | collected 2010 | reverse complement strand
CTAATGATGGCGCGCGAAGATAAACATCCGAATCTTCGCTGTCAAAGGCGTGCCCAGAATATGACCGAAAACTCAGGAGGCCCCACCCCATGAGCCTGGTATGCTGTACTTCCTAGAAGCCCACCTGAAGCGAGCCGTGCTGGGCGTTCAGGAGTACTTCATCCTGACGGTGAAGGCGGTGCGCTTCATCGGTTCGCGGCCCTTCTACTGGCGGGACACGCTGTTACAGATGGACGTGATCGGGGTGGGTTCGCTAGGGATCGTCGTGCTGACGGGCCTGTTCACCGGGATGGTGCTGGCGCTGCAGAGCTCGGTCGAGATGGCGCGCTTCGGCGCCACCATCTACATCGGCCGCCTGGTCGGTGCCAGCGCGGTCCGGGAGTTGGGGCCCGTGCTGACGGCGTTGATGGTGGCGGGACGCGTGGGGGCCGGGATGGCGGCGCAGCTGGGCTCGATGAAAGTGACGGAACAGATCGACGCCCTGAACGTCATCGGGACCGACCCGATCAAGAAGCTGGTCACCCCGCGCCTGGTCGCCTGCCTGATCATGCTGCCCATCCTCACCGCGCTCACCGACACCATCGCTATCTTCGGCGGACTATTGATCGCCATGGTCAAGCTGAACCTCACCTACGACCTGTACATGCGCTCGGTGTACGAGTCGCTGGCCAGCTCGGGCTTCATCTTCAGGATCATCCCGAAGGACCTCGTCGCCGGCATGATCAAGCCGTTCTTCTTTGGCGGGATCATTGCGATGACGGGTTGTTACTTCGGTCTGCAGACCAGCGGCGGGACGGCGGGCGTCGGCGTCAGCACGACGCGCGCCGTGGTCACGGCCTCGATCCTCATCCTCGCCGTGGACTATTTCCTGACTCAGCTGATGATCTCAACGCTTTTCGCTCATGGCTAACGATTCGCCGATCGTCCTCGAGGTTCAGGGCCTCGACCTCGCGTTCGGCCCGAACCAGGTTCTCCGCGATATCTCCTTCCAGGTGCGCGAGGGCGAGGTTCTGGCGATCATCGGGCAGTCGGGCACCGGCAAGTCGACGATCCTGAAGCTGATCTTGAGACTGCTCGTCCCCGACAGCGGCAAGATTGTCATCCAGCGTGAGGACATCTCGCTACTCACGTTCCAGGAGGTGCTGCAGGTGCGGCAACAGATGGGGATGGTCTTTCAGGCCTCGGCGCTCTTCGATTCACTGACGGTGTTCGAGAACGTGGCCTATCCTCTCAGAGAACATCACCACGGGATGGACGAAGAGGATATCGAGGGGCAGGTCGAGCATTCGCTGGAGCTGGTAGATCTTTCGCTGGAGGAGCACGGCTACAGATTACCCGCCGAGCTATCGGGGGGTCAGCGGAAGCGGGTGGGGATCGCCCGCGCCATAGTCGACGAACCGTCGATATTGCTCTATGATGAGCCGACGTCCGGACTGGATCCGGTGACTTCGCGGACGATCGTGCGGATGATCCAACGACTGCAGCGCGAGTTGGACGTAACATCGATCGTGGTGAGCCACGACGTGGACGCGGTCTACAAGGTGGCGGACAACGTGGCGATGTTGAAGGACTGCCGGATAGTGTTCTACGGAACGCCTGACGAAATGAGGACGTCAGAGGACCCTTACGTACAGGAGTTCGTGGCATGAGATCGAGGAGATTCCTAACCCAATGAACGGATCGACGCAGGTGACCTGGCGTCAGGTGCGTGTGGGCACCGTCATCACCATCGGCCTCGGCCTGCTGGCGTTAGGGGTCTTCTTCATCGGCGAGACGGGGACGGTCTTCGGCCAGCGCTATGGACTCACGACGCTCATGCCCAGCGCCACCGGACTGACCTCCGGAGCCAATGTGCGGGTCGCCGGTCAGGATGTGGGTAAAGTCGCGGCGATCGACTTCATCGCGCCCGAAGCGCGTACCCATCCGGAACACGTGCTCCGCATCACCCTGGCCATCGACCGCTCGGTGCGCGAGCAGATCCGAGCTGACTCCGAGGCGCGCATCCGAACGCAGGGCCTGCTGGGCGACAAGATCATCGATATCACTCCCGGCTCACCCGCAGCCCCGATCTTGGAAGAAGGCGACACGCTAAGAACCGCAGTGGCCGTGGACTTCGACCAGATGCTCGCGTCGGCTGCGGATCTCGTGAACGATCTGGGTGGGCTGCTGCACAATTTCCGCATCATCGCCGATAGCCTGCTCGCCGGTCAGGGAACCGCCGGCCGTCTCCTCATGGACACGACGCTGTACGTGGAGCTCATCGGCACCTCCCGTTCGTTGAACGAGTTCCTCTCCGCCGTGGGACGAGGGGAAGGCGCGCTGGCTCGGCTGGCCAACGACGACCGACTGTACGCGGACCTGCGCTCCGTCGTCACGGGTCTGGACAGCCTCACCTGGACACTTCTGGAAGGCGAAGGCACGTTCTCGCTGCTGCTGACCGACGATAGTCTCTACCGGCGGCTCGTTTCGACATCGGCGCGCGCCGATTCGATGCTACAGGCATTGGAACGAGGAGAAGGCACGCTGGGCCTGATGCTCACGGACCAGCAAATCTATGAGGAGTTACTGAAGCTGGTCGTCGACGTTCAGGCGGTGGTGAAGGAATTGAGAGAGAGCCCGCGCAAGTACATCCCACCGATCAAGGTCTTTTAGCGGGCGCCAGGGGCATGAGCGCGGTGACCCCGCCCCTGAAGCTGTAGGCCTCGAACCCGGCGCGCTGCATCCGCTCGGCGAGCTGCGCCGTCTTGATGCCAACATCACAGTACAGGATGTAGACCTGTTTCTTGTCCAGCTCGCCGAAGTCTCGCATCACTTCCCAGTACTCGCGGTGCACGGCCCCAGGATAGTGCCATTCGGCATACTCGCCGGCGCTGCGCGTGTCGATCACCACGGAGTCATCCGCTATCGCCGTCGTGTATAGGTACGGCAGAATGACATCCACCTCGTCCAGGCGTCTGAGATCGACCGTCCGCACAGCGGCGACGGCCTCGTCAACGAGAGACAGATCAAACTTCGCTTCCTCCCTGTCGACCTCCGCAGCCGAGGCTCCGGTCACCGGCCGATTGATGGTGAGGGCGCAATACTCCTGCACTTTTTCCGAAAGCTCGTAGGTGCCGATGGCCCGACTGCGAGCGATGATCTCCTCTTTGTCGAAGCCGACCAGCGGCCGGATGATGGGACAACTGACACAGGCTTCGATCGCCCTCAGGTTGGTCAGCGTCTGTGAGGAGACCTGGCCGATCGCTTCGCCGGTGACGATGGCTTCGGCGCGCCTGAAGCGGGCGACCGCTTCGGCGGAGCGGTACATCAGACGCTTGAGGACAACTTGCCAGAAACTCTCGCGTACCGATCGCCGCAGCTCGCCGATCAGGTCCTCGAACTCGATGATGTGGATGCGGGGATGACTCCCGTAGGACCAGCAGTCGGCCAGGTACTTGGCGACGGAGAGCACGGACCGTTCGTAGGCAGCGCCGGCGAGATTGCAGAAGACATAATCGAGAGTCACGCCCCGCTTGAGTAGCATCCAGGCGGCGACGGCGGAGTCGAAACCACCGGATAGGAGGGCTAACGCCCGCCCGCCGACGCCCAGCGGGAGGCCTCCCGGCCCAGCGATTTGACCCGAGAACAGGTAGGCGGCATCGCTCCTCACCTCGACGAAAACGGTGACGTCGGGCTGGCTGAGATTGACCGTGGCGTGGGTATTGAGCGCGGCGCCCAGCTGGTTATGGATGTCGGCGGAATTGAAGGGGTGACGGCCGGCGCGTCGCGCCCGCACCGCAAAGGTCCTTCCCCGCACCCGGTCGCCGAAAACGCGAGCGCCCTCGGCAACGATCGTTTCGAGGCGCGGGGGCACCTGTAGCTCGATCTCCGAGATCGATTTGACACCGAAGAGGCGCGGGACGATATCGAGGGCGGCGCGGTCACCAGCCTCGATGTACACCCTGCCCCACTCATGATTGAGGCGGAACGGGATGCCGCTGCTCTCGAGGGCATCCTTCAGATTAGTGACGACGCGGCGCTGGAAGCGGTTGCGGGTCCCGCGTGCCTTCGTGGCCAGCTCGCCGGAGAGCCGAACGAGGATCTGAACATCGTACGCTGCGCTCATACAGCTAAGTTAGCAAAAAGCCCACTCCAGTGAGTGGGCTGGCGAGTAGCCCGACACGAACCAGACAAGGGCGATCACTTTGTAGCTCAGAGATGTTGTCGAGGTTTCTGGAGCACCCGATCGGTGATCACAGCCGCCACCGCGACCTCAGCAGCAAAGACATGGGTGGCGCCGGCTTCCTCCAGTCGCTTCACATCGGCGTCATAGGCGGTACGCACGGTGATCCGAAGACCCGGCGCCGCGAGTCGAGCCGCCCTAGTTGCGCGAGCCGTAGCATCCGGATCGTTGATGCTGATCACGAGCTCGCTGGCTTCCGCAACCCCGAGATGTTCGAGTACCTCAGGGCTCGTCACGTCTCCAAAGCAAGCCGGCTCTCCGCGCCGAGCCGCTTCTCGAACATTCTCGGTGTTCAGGTCGACGATGATGTACGGGGTGCCAATCTGCGCGAGTGAGCGGGCCAGGCTCTGGCCGGTCAAGCCGTATCCGGCGATGATGACGTGGTTCCGCAGCGGTTCGGTTTCCCGCAACTCCTCTATCGTTCGCACTTGAAGCAGGCGGGTCAGCAGATTCAGTTTCCCCAATCCAGCCGCCAGGTGGGGCCCCAGAGCGAGCCCGAACGGCGTGGCAAGCATCGAAAGAATAATCGCCACAGTGAGATTGCCCTGAAGAGGCTCCTCCAAAAGCCCTGTCCCCCTCGCTGTAAGAAGGAGGACGAAGGAGAACTCCCCTACTTGGGATAAGGAGGCAGCGGTCAGGACTCCTACACGTAGCGGGAGCCTCATCACGGACGCGGTAAGGAAGATGATGATGAACTTGCCGGCGATGATGGCCACGAACAGCCCGAGAATCGGAAGCAAGTTATCGAGGACGTCCCGAAGATCGAGCAACATGCCGATGGAAACGAAGAAGACGCTGGCGAGAACGTCGCGCAACGGGAGGAGATCGGAGATCGCCTGCTCGCGGTAACGGCCACCCGAAACGACCAGGCCTGCGAGAAACGCGCCCAGGGCGAGAGAGACGCCTGCGCTTGATACCGCCCACGCGGTCCCGAAGCAGATCAGAAAAATGGAAAGGACGAAGAGATCGCGCAGTCGCGTGCGTGCGATTGCATCGAGAAAGCGCGGCACAACAAGCCGCGCGGCCACCAATGTACCGGCAACGACGACTGCAGCCGTCAATAGCGGAACCCAAAAACTGGTGCCGTCGCCAGTGGTGCCGCCAAGGAACGGAATGACGAGGACCATGGGCACGACACACAGGTCCTGAAAAACGAGCATGCCCAGCGCTAATCGACCGTGCGGCGCATCGAGCTCTCCGCGCGCCGAGAGACCCCTGAGGACGATGGCAGTACTGGAGACCGCAATGATGAATCCCAGCAGAAGTCCCGAGCGAATGTCTCGACCGAGCAGAACGGCGAGCCCCGATACCGACAAGACGGTGGCAGCCACCTGGACGCCGCCGCCGAGGACGATCAGTCGCCAGAGCCGACGAACGCGGTCTAAGGAGAGTTCGAGACCGATACCGAAGAGGAGCAGCACAACCCCGACCTCGGCGAGTATCTCGACCTGGTGGAGATCCTGAACGAGCCCCAGTGCGTGCGGCCCGACCACCGTTCCGGCGACGATGAACCCCGCGATGGACGGCACATGCAGGTGGCGCAGAAGCGCAACCACGGCGACGGCCGCCGCAAGGATGACGACCAAGTCCTGGAGGAAGACCAGCTCGGTCATCGTCTCGCCCGTGGCCACATTGCCGGTGGCATTGGTCGCCGCTGCATCCCATGCATCATGAGCCTGATGCGTGTTCGACAACTGCCTTGCATGCGCTGTATTTCCATTCCCTCTGGCGTGGAGAGCGTACCCGTTCTCAGCTCAGCAGGCCATCGCGAACCCGCGCGACGGTGCGAGGATTGCCCGCTAGCACCAGGTGGCTATGTGCTGGGGTGACGGGCGGCACGGTCACCGGTCTCGATGTATACCCTGCCCCACTCATGATCCAGGCGGAACGGGATGCCGCTGCTCTAATACGCTAAGGTAGCAAGAAGCCCCCACCCCAGTGAGTGGGCTGGTGGTTGCTCGTGTATGATAGAGGCGGTGGGAATCGAAACAATAACCCAAGCAATTGAATAGATGGTGAAAGTTCAGCTCTAATCTGAACGTTGCCCTCAATGTTGTCCCCACAATTCTGCACGGCGCTGCCTCTCCATCGTATCACTCGAATGACAGAACCAGGGATTCAAGCAGTCAGTCAATCGATTATCAACTCGATATGGCGGCAGGCCGAGAACGGCCAAGGGCGATCATTGGTCGGGCGACCAATCCGCGTTAGACTTGCCCTACGACCGCGATGTGCACAGGTCAGCAAGTGTGGGTGCGAGAATGAATACTCAGTGATTCCTTATGGCCGCCTTGGCGGTCTTCGTGACATTTGGTGTTGTCTATGTCGGCGCCGAGTCGATCTTCGAGGACCAGTTCAAATCCATTGGCGACGCCATGAATTTTGCGGAGACGGAACATATGGTGTCCTGGGTCGGGCGGATTCTTTTCTCGTTGGTCTTTTGCTATAACTTCCTGCAGAGATATGAGAACAAGAGCGTTGGCGAAGGCGTGCGCTACGGCCTGTTGATCGGTCTGTTGTTGATCGGGCTCGATCTCGACTGGTTTGGCGTTACCAATGTTGCCTTGAACGACGCCATCACGTGGTGGGTGACCGATCTGGTCGCTGCGATCGCTGGCGGCGCGGTTTTGGCCACGGTCTACAAGCCCAACAGTAGAACCGAGGCAATAGCCGAATAATCTGCCAACCGTTCGGGCCAGACGATCCGGAAATTGAGAAACAGGAGGAAATATCATGTCTAACTACATCATTGCCTATCACGGTGGGAAGGAGCCTGAGAGCCCTGAGCAGGGAGCCAAACAAATGGCGAAATGGAAAGCCTGGGTCGGCGCCCTTGGCGATGCCGTGGTCAACCCTGGCACGCCCTTGGGAAAATCCAAGATTGTAAGCTCTACTGGTGTATCAGACGGCGATGGGTCGAATTCCTTGACAGGGTATTCTATCGTGAAAGCCGACAGTATGGATGCTGCCCTCGAAATGGCTAAGGCATGCCCATTCCTTGAAATCGGCACAGTTGAAGTCGCAGAAGTGATGGAAATGTAGTCCCAGCATCGCGACCCAGACAATCCAGAGGGCCAAATTATGGAAGAAAGGTAATCAGGTCGGAAGCCCAGCACTTCATCGAGAATAGTCCGCGCCATCGCTCGGAAACCATGTCCGCTCATTTCTTCCTTGCCGATACCATACGCCGCATGGCGGGGCAACTCTGGATAAGCAAGACACAAAAAAGCCGGCAATTACGCTGGCTTTAGTGCTTTATTGGATTCCGCTGGATCCAAATATGGTGGAGGCGGCGGGAATCGAACCCGCGTCCGAGAGTAGCTCAAGCAGAGCCGCTACGTGCGTAGCCCACCGTTTAGAGTCTCGCCCTCAGATGGCCGGTAGGCGGCCGTCCTGCGGGCCAGCCACGTTAGAGTCTCGCCGGTCGCGACGCGACAGCGCAAACCGACTAGCCTGAATTATCGACGCCTAAAAGACCTGCCTCAGGCAGGCGGATCAGTAGACGAGCAACCTAAAAGTTAGGCCGCCAGAGCCAAGTTATCGTTGGCAATTGATTAGTTGCCCAGTTTTTTAACGAGGGTCAAGGCGCCCTCGGCACGCTGCTCCACTGTCTTCTAAACCCGTCGAAGCCAGTTCGCCCCCATGTGTGGGTTGCAATCTAAATCTAGCAATACTGTGGGGCGCCGGGAAGGTACGGTCAGACGCGTTGGGGCCAGGAAGCCAGGGCCACGGCGTTGCGGCCCCCGCGCTTCGCCCGGTAGAGGGCGGCATCGGCAGAGGCCACCACGCCGCCTGCGCTCCTCACCACTTCGGGATAGGCACTAACCCCGGCGCTGAGGGTGACGGAAAGCGGGCGCCCGTCCCAGGTGACCGCGGCCGCTTCCACGCTGCGCCGGATTCGCTCCACAACGTGGGCTGCATCATCGAGTCCGGTGGACGGGAGAACGACGAGGAACTCCTCGCCGCCCCAGCGACCCGCAACATCGCCGGGTCTCAGCGAGTCGCGGATGACGCGGGCCACCGTCTGGAGGACGAGATCGCCGGCGTCGTGGCCATAGCGATCGTTGAAAGTCTTGAAGTTATCGACATCCAGCACGGCGACGGTGAACGGGCTGGCGCTCCGCTCAGCCACGGCGATGGTTGAAGCGAGCGAGCGCTCGGTGGCGCGTCGGTTGGAGAGCCCGGTCAACGCATCCGTCAGAGAAGCGGCCTGCACTTCTCCAAACTCGGCGGCGTTGCGCACCGAGGGGGCGGCGAAAGCAGCGAGGGCGATCAGTCGCTTGACGTCGGCATCGGTGAACTGGCGCGCCCTGGCGTACTCGACGGCGATCGCGCCTATGGGCTCCAACCCGGCCATCAGGGGCACGATGATCGCCGAACCCGCGCTAGCCTTTCTCCCTTTGACGTAGAGAGAAAGGGAGTCCCGCCCGCCCAGCTGGTCTCGAGGGAGCGGAGTGCTGTTAACCAGCGCGAGCCCCAGATACGAGGAGTCACCCTCGACCTCCGCATGGAGCAAGCTCTGGTCGAGCTCTCCGTCGATGGCTACAACCCGACCGTGACCCCTACCCGCGTCCCACAGAGCCAGGACCGCCGCTCTGGCTCCGGCGACCCGGCGCGCCCGCGCACACACCTCCCGGGTCAGGCCGCCGAGGTCAAGCTGCCGTTCCAGGTCATGCACCGTGCCATAGAGGGCCTCGTTCTTCTCCATATCGGCCCGGGCCGCGAGCCCAGCGCGGGCATCGGCGACGAGGCGACCGGCCAGGCGAACCGCCAGCTCCAGGGCCCGGGGCGCGTGAGCGCCGGGCGCGTGGGCGAATTCCATCACCACACAGGCCACTCGGTCGCCTCCGTGTTCCGTCACCGGTACGGCGACGATCCACCCCTCGTCGCCGCCGCGGAAGACGTCAGCGCGGGACGCCCGCAGGGTCACACCCTCCGAGACGGCCCAGCTGAGGGCGTGCCCTGCGATCGGCACGGCGTCGGGAACAAGCTGAGCCGCGTCCTCGGGGGTGACCAGGTAGAGGGACAGTCGCTCCGATTCACGTTCCAACACCCAGAGGTGGGCGCACTCGGCACCGAGGGCCACGCGGATCGCCTCCAACCACTCGCCGATCTGGTCGGACACCGAAGCGAGAGCGTGAGTCCAATCGCTCATGTCAGGGAACCCGGTTGATGCGGGTCGCCGCGGCCGCAGCACCATACCCGTTGTCGATGTTCACCACGGTGACACCGGGAGCGCAGCTGTTCAACAGGCCGAGGAGGGCCGCCAGGCCACCGAACGAGGCCCCATAGCCGACGCTGGTCGGAACCGCGATGACCGGAGTAGAGACGAGGCCCCCGACCACCGATGCCAGTGCCGCTTCCATCCCGGCGACGACGATGATCACAGCCGCTTCCTGCAAGCCGTCCTGATGGGCGAGCACCCGGTGTATGCCCGCTACGCCGACATCGTCCAGGCGGCGTACCCCGTTGCCCATGGCCTCGGCGCAAACACCGGCCTCCTCCGCTACCGGAAGGTCGGACGTGCCCGCCGTGACGATCAGAATCTGACCCCGCGTCTGAACCATCAGCGGCTCTCGGGGCTCCAGAACGACCGTCCGGGCCAGATCGTTTGCCACGGCACCCGGATGTTCGGCGACGAGCCGGATGCGAACCGATTCCGCCGCCCGCGTCGCCAGGAATCCCTCGCCGCGCGCCGCCAAGCGATCACAGATCGCCGCGACCTGGTCCTCGGTTTTGGCCTCGCAGTAGACGGCTTCCGTGGACCCCTGGCGGAAGGTCCGGTGGTGGTCGAGGGTGGCGAAGCCCAGATCTTCGATGGGCGCTCTACGAAGCTGGCCCAGCACATCCTGTTCGCTCAGCGCACCGCTCTTGAACTGGGCCAACAGGTCGTTCAAGCGTTCCGGTCTCATGCACCTCATCTTATCCGGTGAGGCGCGGGTCAGAAAGGCCGGGCCGGTTTTGACTTCGCTCTCCATGTAGCCTATTCATATCCCTGCACGTGGGCCAGCGAGAGGCCACGATGAACAGAGCGAAGCTTCGAACGGATGGAGAGCTGATGGAGCTGAGAGAGTTCTTCAGCGAAGATGTCATAAAGCTCGACCTGGAAGGTAAGGCCAAGGATGCGATCCTGAAGGAACTGATCGCCCTTCTCGGCCTGACAGAGAAGTCGGAAGGGATTTTGTATAAGATGCTGAAGCGCCGGGAGAATCTGGGCTCAACCGGGATCGGGCGGGGCATCGCGATTCCCCACTGCCGGTCGCTGGTCGTCAGCCGCCTCAGGGTGGCATTCGGCCGCAAAGTGGAGGGTATCGATTTCAAAGCCATCGATGGAAAGGCCGTAAATTTCTTCTTCTTGATCGTCGCACCTCCGTTGGAAGTTTCCAATCAATACCTGCCCGTGCTGGGCAAGATCGCCCAGCTGAGCCGTGAGCCGGAGACGCCAGAGCGCCTCGCCAGCATAAGAAAGCCACAGGAGTTCCTCGACCTCCTGACCGAAAAGCGCGCCTAGCAGGAGACGACGAGACGATGCATCCCCAGCTTGAAATACTGTTGGAGCTCCAGGACTTGAAGGCGCAGATGAAGGAGATGATCGACGCGGAAGAGGAAAGCGCCCACAAGATCGAGCGGGAGGTCTTCCAGGTAAAACTCGAAGATGCCGCGGCCAAGCTGGAGAAGAAGATAGGAGAGATGGAAAAAACGCTCGAGCCGGACGTAGCCAGTCGTTATCAGCGGGTTGGCAGTCGCCGACCCCGGGCGGTTGTCCCGGTCATCAGCGGCGTCTGCTATGGCTGCTTCATGGCCATGCCCACCTCCGTCGCCAGCACCAACGAAACGATTAGCTGGTGTGAGAGCTGTGGCTCGATCGTCTACTACGTGGATTGAGCTGTAGCATGGAGGGCTAGCGTCGCACGAGCATCCGGATCACCTGGCGTGATCGGCCGGCAACGATCTCACAAAAATAAATCCCCGAGGCCACCGCCCTGCCGCTGTTGTCTTTCCCGTTCCAGAGCACTTCGTAGCGACCGGGTCGGTCGTACGTCGCCCGAGTGGCAGGCTGGCCTTCAGCGAAAGTCCCGAGCACTGTCGGCGTGGCGATATGTTGGCTGAGCAGGTTGAAGATGCGAAAAGATACAACCACCGTACGGCCATCCTCGAACATGGCAGACGCCAGTTCGAACGGAATGCGCGTCTCGGTGCGGAAAGGGTTTGGATAATTCTGCCCCAACGACACACCACGCTTCTCCGCTTGCTGAGCAGAATCCGCCGGCGTGTCGGTCCGTTGCGCAAGTGTCGGGGGGGAGTCGACGAAGTGCGCGAGCAGAAGGACGAGGAGCACAGCAAGACTGTGCCTCATTCGCCTTCTCCCCTCCTTTCGGAGCTGTAGCCTTCGAGCCTAGCTACGCCTCCCAGTTATTAGGTTTACAGTTTCTTCCGGGCTTACCCGTCGTCTACACATCTTGAACCATAATACGATACCGGGAGGCCGGGCGGCAAGCGTGGAAAACCTTATCCTCACGCCTCCTTCAGGACCCTGCCTTCCGGAGTCCGTCGCGTGACCCCACCGCCATCCAGGTGTTCCAGCAGCGGGATCAGGTACTTACGGCTCATGCCCAGCAGCTGCCGGAAATCGCCCGGCGTCGCGGTCCGGCCTCCGGCTAGGAAGGTTCGAACTTGAGTCTCCAATTCAGCCATAACCCCGGAGTCGTAGTAAAGATCCGAAGTGACGGCGATCACGCCGCCAGTCTCCTCAAAGAACTTCAGAACCGGCACGAGGTCACTCGTCGTAACCCCAAGTGTAGAAACCATTTCCTTGATCGAAGGCGGCGTCACCCCACCCTCTCGCACCAGAACCTGCACCCGCTCCGCCAGTTTCTGTTGCTGCCGGCTCAGGTGCGCTCGATGCTCCTGAAGGGCAGCCAGCGAGCCTTCCACCCGCACCCTCCCCTCCCGCTGGAGATCGGAAAGGGCGGCATTAGCCAACGCCGGTGCCAGCCCCAACCGACTGCGGAGGAGCTCGAGACTCGCCCCCCGGGCATGAGTATCGGCGGCATGCCGTCGGGCCAGCTCTTCGATGATAGCGGTCCGCGCCCCGTCCAAGACGGCGGCAACGTACCAACGGCCTCCCACCTTTCGGACTGCGGCTGACTCCGCCTCGAGCTCCTTTATACTGCCTGTTATGTCGTCAGGGCTAAGTCCAGTCAGAATGGCAAGTTCCGGTTCGGAAGCTCCACTGGATCCACAGAGACTCAACACACCCTCTAGCCGCTGTGCAGCGGTCGGGGCAGCCCACTCCATCGGGGCAGCGGTCGCGGCGGCCTTCCCCCGGCGCCGCGCCCAGGGATCGAGGACCACGCCGCCGCCAACGGTGGTGACGGGGGAGTAGAAGCGGATGACGAAGCGATCCCCCGCCCGGGCGAGGATGGGCTTCTCGAGGCGGAGTTGCACGCGTGCTGAAGCGCCTGGCTCGAGCGCGTCGCGATCGTAGAGGACGAGGCGGGCCATCGCCTCGCTGGTGCCCAGATAGAGGCGGAGGCGTTGCCAGTGACGAAGCTTCCAGGACGCTTCGGGGATCACTTCGAGTCTGACATCGAGAACGCTACTGATCCGCCAGACCGGGTCGGCAACGAGTACGTCGCCTCGTCCCACCCGGGCCCGGTCGAGTCCAGCCAGGGCGAGGGCGGTCCTCTGCCCGGCCCCCGCGACGCGGGCCTCCTCTCCATGGACCTGGAGACCGCGGACCCGGATCTTTTCGTCGGCGGGGAGCAAGCGAAGCTCGTCGCCGGACTCGACGCGTCCACTCCAGATCGTGCCGGTGACCACCGTTCCCGTTCCTTTGACGGTAAACGCCCGGTCTATGGGGAGGCGAAACAGGTCGGCGCTGCGCCGTGCCGCGCCGGCAGACGCTGCGTGGAGGATGGCACGATCGAGGTCGGGGAGGCCCTGTCGCGTGATGACGGAAACGGGGATCAGAGGCCACTGATTGGGTCCGAAGATAGCCTCCAACTCGGTTCGCACGGACTCGGATACCAGCTCGAGCCATTCGTCATCGACCAGGTCCGCCTTGGTGATGGCGACGACGCCGCTGCGCAACCCGAGCAGCCTGGCGATCCAGAGGTGCTCCTTGGTTTGGGGCATCGGCCCTTCGTCTGCGGCGACGACGAGTAGCAGAAGATCGATACCGGTGGCTCCCGCCAACATGTTCTTGACGAAGTCTTCGTGTCCGGGGACGTCAACGACAGACAGATCGAGGTTGGGCTTCGATTGCGGATAGCGAGTGAACCCGAGATCGATCGTGATACCGCGCTCACGTTCCTCCGCCCAGCGGTCGGTGTTGACTCCGGTGAGCGCTTCGATCAGCGCCGTCTTCCCGTGATCGACGTGTCCCGCCGTACCGAGGACTACCGACTTCATCCCAACCTGTCTTCAAGGAAGCGGAACGACTTGAGGGGGCGATCGTCGGTCAGGTGGTAGGTCATGAACTCGCTCAGCAGGGCACGCTGTTCACGCCCGGTTTTCAGACGGCCTCCTCCGCTGCGCGCCTGGATCAACATCTCCAGCTCCTCGCGGGCGCGTCTGGAGAGCTCCCGCAGCCCGAGCTGCGGATGAAGTCTGTGACAGCGGACGCAAAGGCTGCTTCCGGCAGCGAAATCGAAGTGGATGGTCTCACCTGGTTCGGGCCTCTCTCCGCAGGCTGCGCAAACATCGATGCCGGGAGCGAAGCCGAGGCAGGCGATGAGCTGCCAAGTTTCTTCCAGTATCGCGGCCTCCAGGTCTCCGCTCTCCTCGACCAGGCGATCGAGGGCGGCACGGAGGCGTCGGAAAAGTCCCTCATCACCAGTCGCTGGAGCGAAACGAAGCGTTATCTCGGTGACGAGCCCCGCGCCTGCGTAGCGGACGAGCTGCCGACCCAACGACTGCCGCTCACGTCCCAGCTCGAATTCGGAGAGCGTGTGCAGATCTCGACCCTCCTTCGCGTAGTAAGTAACAACACCATCCGTGAAAGGCTCGAGCAGGCCGCCGAAGCGACTCCTGGGACGGCGTGCCCCTTTGGCGACGACGGAGCAGAGACCCCGATCCAGCGTCAGCAAGCGGAGTATCTTGCTTGTTTCGCTGTCCTGGTACGTCTTGAGAATTGTCGCCGGAGTTGTAACGAGTGCCATGATCTGAAAACTACGAGCCTCCCCCAAGCTCAGCCAGCAGGCTCCGCCCCTCTGTTCCACATCCAGGCGGCGGCGAGGGCGGCGGCCAGCGCGGATACTAGCAGCACAGCCAGCCGCTCACGCCAGCCGACCCTGCCCGTTCGAATGCGGATCCGCACGGCATCTTCGGCAGCCAGCTCTTCAGCCAGGTAGCGCTCGCGAGGCCGCGCAGCGGACCCGACACTCCCAGCCCGCGTGAGGCGGGAATCGATGCGAGCATCGACGTTACCGCGAGCTATGGAAACGGCGAACTGCCGTGTGGGCCAAGGGGCAGTGAACTCGATCACCGACGCGTCTGCTGGTAGGCGGTAGGTGAGCCCGACTTGAAGCTCGGTCTGGCCCGGCGGAAGACGATCGAAGTAAACGAAGGGCGGGTCGTAGCGCACATCCGTGGGCTCGACGTCGCCACCCACTCCCATCACCGCCTGCGCGCTCTCCTGGAGACGAACGACGGCCAGACTACGTCCGGCGGCCGAGCTATCAGCGTTGGCGCCGAGATCGATATCCACGACCTCGAGGATCCGAAGCTCGCCGCTGATCTCACGCGTTATCCGCGCCTCGCGAAGAACGATGACGGGCGCCTGCGGTTGAGCCAAGGCTCGACTGGTGCAGCAAAGAATGCTGAAGGCGACGAGGGCGAATCGCAGACTGGAGATCTATCCGTTCTTTTAGGGATTGAAGCGCCCGAAGTCCTCGGGGTTCAGATTCTTCAGGTATTCCTTGAGCTGATCAGCATCCATACCTGACGGCTCTTCGGACCCGGGAGCATCGGAGAGGGCTCCGGGCTCGATATCAGCCGGTTGAATCTCGATCGAGGCTTGCTCGAGCAGATCTTCGTGCGCGTAGATGGGCGCCTTGGCTCGCAGCGCTATGGCGATGCTATCGCTGGGCCGCGCATCGAGCGAGATCATGTCGCCGTTGCGCGCCAGGATGAGTTCCGCATGATAAGTGTTATCCACAACCTTCGTGATCAACACCCTCTGTAGCTCGCTCCCGAGACCACGTAGGACGGCGGTGAAGAGATCGTGGGTCAGCGGCCGTGAGAACTTCATCCCGGCGAGTTCCATCGCGATAGCGCTCGCCTCCCCTGGCCCAATCCAGATGGGGAGCACACGCTCGCCATCCTTCTCCTGCAGGATGACGACGGGAGTGTTCGAAGTCTTATCGAGACCGAGACTTGAGACCTTAACTTCTTTCATTAACCCTCACCGAGTGACCAGCTGCGGGCGGGCGAGGAAGACGTGACCCGACACGAAAAAGATACGCTGTGCTTTGGGCATGTAAACCCCGTCCTTTCACCTCAGGTTCCTACATCCCAGCTGGTCAAATACGTCTGCTGCTCCTCGGTAAGGATATCGACTGCAATGTTCATCGCGTCGAGCTTGAGACGAGCGATCTCGCGGTCGATATCCTCCGGCGTACGGTGCACGGCCCGATCCAGCTTGCCCTCGATCTTCACCAGGTGCTCGGCGGCGAGGGCCTGGTTGGCAAACGACATGTCCATGACCGCCGCGGGGTGCCCCTCCGCCGCCGCGAGGTTGATCAGCCGGCCCTGAGCGAGGACGAAGATGCGGCGGCCATCGACGATGTATTCATCGACGAACTCGCGCACCTGGCGCGGCTCGCCGTCAGCGATCCTGGCGAGGCCGTCCAAGTCGAGCTCGACGTTGAAATGGCCAGAGTTGGCGACGATGGCACCATCTTTCATAGCGCGGAAATGCTTCTCCGAGATGACGTGCATGTCACCGGTCACAGTGATGAACATTTCCCCTATCTTGGCAGCTTCGGCCATCGGCATGACCTCGAAACCGTCCATCACCGCCTCCAGCGCCTTCACCGGATCCACCTCGGTGATGATGACTCGGCCGCCGGCGCCCCGGGCGCGCGTGGCCACGCCGCGACCACACCAACCATAACCGGCGACTACGATCCGCGCTCCGGCGAACAGCATGTTCGTGGCACGCAGAATGCCGTCCAGGGTCGATTGACCGGTGCCGTAGCGGTTATCGAACAAGTGCTTGGTGAGGCTATCGTTGACGGCGATGACAGGAAACTGAAGTACGCCATCTTTCGCCATCGCGCGCAGACGGATCACGCCGGTTGTCGTTTCTTCGGTCGCCCCGAGGACGGTCTTCAGGAGCCTGGCGCGTTCATCCGCGGCGAGGTCGGCGGCCCAAGCGCGAACCGGTGCGGCTAAATCATCAAAGCGTTCGAGAGCGATCATGTGGAGCGCCCCGACGACGTCGGCGCCATCATCCATCGTGATAGTGGGAAAATGTGCCAGAGCCGAGCGGATGTGATCGTAGTAGGTGTCGTTGTCTTCGCCATGGATGGCGAAGACCTTGATTCCGTGGTCGCGCACGAGGTGCGCGGCGACATCATCTTGCGTAGAGAGTGGATTCGACGCACAAAGCGCGACATCGGCGCCGCCGGCCTTGAGAGTGATCGCCAGGTTGGCCGTTTCGGTGGTCACGTGAAGACATGCGGACAGCCTCTGTCCTTTTAGAGGCTTTTCTTTCGCGAAGCGTTCGCGAATGAGGCGCACGACCGGCATGGAGCGCTCCGCCCACTCGACTCTAAGTTTACCGCGATCGGCGAGACCGATATCGTAAATGGCATGATCGGTTGTAGTCGTCGACATATTATGTAGCGCCTCTCCAGGTTTGAATCAGTCGAAGTAGGATCTCAGGTCATTCACTTTGTCGCAACGCTCCCAAGAGAACGATCCGTCATCACGTGGCGTACGACCGAAGTGCCCGTACGCTGCCGTGGCTTTGAATATCGGCCGGCGGAGTCCCAAAGCCTCGATGATCCCATTTGGGGTGAGATCGAAGACCTCGCGCACAGCTTCCTCGAGCTTGGCATCGGGTACTTGCCCGGTACCCCGGGCATCGACCATGATCGAGATGGGATCGACGACGCCGATAGCGTAAGCGAGTTGGACCTCGCACGAATCGGCGAGGCCGGAACTCACCAGGTTCTTGGCAATCCAGCGTGCCGCGTAGGTGGCCGAGCGATCGACCTTGCTGGGATCCTTGCCACTGAAGGCGCCGCCGCCATGCCTGCCCATCCCACCATAGGTATCGACGATGATCTTGCGGCCGGTGAGTCCGGCATCGCCCTGGGGGCCGCCCACTACGAAGCGGCCCGTCGGATTGATGTGGATCTTGGTGGACTGCGGATCGTAGAGCTCCTTTGGGAGCACGGGCGCGATGATCTCATCGCGGATCGTGGAGCGGAGCGTATCGTTGTCCACGTCCTCCGCGTGCTGGGTGGAAACGACGACCGCCTGAATGCGCGTCGGTGTGGGGCCGTCGTACTCGACGGTGACCTGCGATTTTCCGTCGGGGCGCAGCCAGGGCACCGCGCCGGACTTCCGTGCTTCCGCGAGGCGGAACGTCAGCCGATGCGCCAATTCGATCGGCAGCGGCATGAGCTCGGGCGACTCCTTGGTCGCGTAGCCGAACATCATGCCCTGGTCCCCGGCCCCCCCCGTGTCCACGCCCATGGCGATATCGGGCGACTGTTGGTCGATCGAGGTCACGACGGCGCAGGTATGGCAATCGAAACCGAAGGAAGCGTCGGTATAGCCGATTTCCTCTATGGTGCTTCGAACGATGGTGGGGATCTCGACATAGGTCTCTGTGGAGATCTCACCCGCGACGAAAGCCAGCCCGGTGGTGACCATGGATTCGGCGGCCACGCGAGCGGTGGGATCTTTGGCGATGATGGCGTCAAGAATCGCGTCGGATATCTGATCCGCGATCTTGTCGGGGTGACCCTCGGTCACGCTCTCGGACGTAAAGAGGTGCAAAGCCACGGCGTTCTCCGCATAGAATAAGGTCAGGGCGTGATCATGCCGTTAACGGCCGGGAACGTATGCGACTAGTCGGGTCGTGTAAAGCTATCCTCTACCGTGATAGCCGCCGAATCGTCCACATTCCAAACGGCCCGCAACCATCTGCGCTTCACTTCCGCACCCGTCTCCGCCGAATACAGCTGCTGAACCGCGCGCTCCAATTGCGCCACCTCGAGGGTGCGGATCAGCTTCTTCATCTTCGGTATCTCGCCGGGCGGACAGCTGAGGCTTCTTAATCCAAGACCGATGAGCAGCGTGGCGCCGACGGGGTCCGCCGCGGCCTCGCCGCACACGCTCAGCGGGCGACCTGAACGCTCGGCTCCGGCGACGGCATCGCGGATGAAGCGAAGGAGCGCCGGATGGTAGCCATCGTAGAAGCGAGCCAGCTTCGCGTTACCTCGGTCGACCGCGAGGACGTACTGAGCCAGATCGTTGGTTCCGAGGCTGAAGAAATCGACGTGGCGGCCGAGGACCTCGGTGATGGCGATCGCGGCCGGAGTCTCAAGCATGACACCCAGCTGGCAGCGGCTGTGCTCGACACCCTCGGCCGCCAGCTCGCGCTCCACACGCTCGATGACCCGGCGAACGGCTTCGACCTCATCGACCGAATTGACCATCGGCAACAGCATCCTGACGTCGCCCAGAGCCGCGGCACGCAGCACTGCCCTCACCTGATTGTGGAAGAGCTCGGGCATCACCTCGTAGATGCGGATGCCCCTCCATCCGAGGAAGGGGTTTTCCTCGACGAGGCGCGGCATGAACATGGGATACTTGTCACCGCCGAAGTCATAGGTACGAATGACAACGGGTCGTGGATCGAAGGCCTCGACTACGGTCCGGAAGGCGGCGAATTGTTCCTCTTCCTTTGGCACCTCGCTGACCCCGACGACCAGGAACTCTGTGCGGAACAGCCCGACTCCGTCGGCGCCGGCCGCCAGCGCCAGCTCGGCGTCGGTGGGGAACTCGAGATTGGCGTGCAGCTCGATTCGTACGCCGTCGACTGTGACGGGCTCGACCGAGGCGAGCTCCGCAAGCTCACTCTCGGTTTCGCGTACTTCCAGATCACGATCGTGGAAAGCCCCTTTTTCCGCCTCGCTCGGCTCGATCACGACTCGACCCCTGTATCCGTCGAGTATGAGCTCGGCGCCGGTGTGAATGTTTTCGGCGAGGTCGCCGAGGCCGACGACGGCGGGGATGCCGAGTGAGCGGGCTAGAATTGAACTATGCGAGGTGCGCGTGCCCGCGTCGGTGGCCAGTGCAAGCACACGGTTCGGGTCAAGCTCCATCGTGCGGCTGGGCGTGAACTCGTGGGCGACGAGGATCACGGGCTCATCATCTGGGAGATCGATCCTCAGGTCGTTGTGAGGTGAGTCGGTGAGAGCACACACCACACGCGTTTCGATATCCGTTAAATCGGCGATGCGGTCCATGACGCGAGCGTGGGTGGCATCGAGCCACTGGGAGCGGAACTCCAGGATGCGAAGGTAGAACGCCCGCTCCGCGGTCAGACTGCTGTCGCGAATGTAAGTGAGCGTAGCGTCGACCAGCTCCGGATCCTCGAGCATGAGGAGTTGCGGATCGAAGATCTTCGCCTGAACCGGTCCCAGCCGCCCCGCCACTTCCGATCGTAGCGCCCGGGTCCGCTCCCTGGCCTTCTCGCAGGCTTCGATGAAGCGTCTGGCCTCCGTCTCCACACCGTCGTTGGGGACAGTGGCATGGGCGACCTTGAGATCGGGCCAACGGAACACGAACGCCCGCCCGATCACGATCCCCGGCGACGCCGGGACACCTTGCAGCCTACTGCTCACTTCCCTACTCCTCGCCAAACCCGTCGGCGACAATCTCGACCAGGGCAGCCACCGCCTCGGCAGCGTCCTCACCCTGTGCCCGAATGATGATGGTCGAACCGCGCTCCGCAGCGAGCATCATCACGCCCATGATACTCTTGCCGTTGACTTCCAAGTCGTCTTTCCGCACCCAGATCTCGGCCCGGAAACGGTTCGCCAGCTTAACGAACTCCGCCGCCGGCCTGGCATGCAGACCGTACAGGTTGACAATCGTCACCTGCTCGACGAACTCGGTTTTCACCGTATTACCATGAAATTTGTTCAAAAGCAGCAAATAACAAAGTACCCAATACCAGAATGAACGCTGCCGCCCGCCCCGCTATCGCAGGCCGCCAGAAGCCCACCGCCGCAAGGAGTAGTGAGATCGGAATCAATACATGCAAGCTCGCGCCTGACCGGCCCCGAACGGCCAGGACAAGGGGCGGCAGAACGACTCCGCTGATGGCAGCGAGAGGAATCGTAAGACGATCCGGGAGACGCCGCAAAGGCGAGTCCAGCAGCGCGGCTGCGACCCCTCGAGCTTCTCGCCAACCCAGATTCAAGCCCCAGAGCCTGATTCCCAGATGGAGCACGTTGTAAAGGACGAGGAACGCCCCAACAGCCACCCACCATGGGAAGCCGGCGACGGCGAGCAGAACGGCCAGCAGCGAGCAGAGGGGGCGCCACCTGGCCCAAACGAGACGGTCGCCCAGGGTGCCCAGGGGGCTGACCAGGGCGCTCCGAAAGCGCTCGAGCTCTCCCTCCGGAGTTCCGCCCCTCCCGCCCTCTGCCCCCCCTTCAGCCTCGAGCCGGGCCAGCGCGCCTACAGCCACGCTCGCCAGGTAGGGATGAGCGTTGAAGAATGAGGCGTGGCGACCCACCGCCCGGCGCAGCGCCGCCGGTTGATCGCTATAGACGCGCCTGAGGAGCGGCATCAACGCGAACGCCATGCCCGCCCCCAGCATGGTGGAAAAGTTCCACGAGCCCTGGATCGCCAGCATCCGGGCAAGCACACGAAGCCGCAGCCAGGGCGCTAGCGTAACCACACGATCAGCAGCGCGCTGAGGGCGAATCCTACGACGAACGACACCTGGACCGAGCGGCCCCGCTCGACGGTACCCACACCGGCCCCCAGCGCGAGGGCGGCGGCTGTGAACAGGAGGGCGGCGGCGATGGCCTCGACTGGATCGACACGCTCGGCCAGCGGCCGCGCCAACCCAAGCGCGATCAGTAGCGAGGCCGCCGTCAGGCCAGCCGCCCGCAAGAAGTCAAGGGACATGCAAGCCAGGTGCCGCGCCTCCAGCTTGCGCGGCGCGAGTTCCCCGCCGCCCAGCGAACCCACGATCCTGGAGTTGACTTGGCGCTGAAAGTTGACCGTCCAGCTACCCGCCCAACCGACCACGACACCCAGAGCGAGAGCCACGACGTAGCCGCCCGCCGTGCCCCCCGCGCCGGCAACGACGGCGGCGGCGGACACGGCGGCGGGCCCTGTATCCCAGTAGCGCGCCGCTCCCATCGGAAGCTGGCGCAGAGTGAGAATCTCGAGCAGAACGCCTACCACGAGCCCGCCGCTCGGATCACCGAACAGAAAGCCCGCCAGAGATCCAGCGACGACGGGCCTGGAGATCATCGCCTGGGGGCAGGAGACGGCATCGAGCCCGACGAATCCCCCCAAGAGGACGGCGGTGAGTAAAGCTGTCAGCTCCAGGTTAGCAGGCTCCGGATCAAGCGTTGAGCAGCTCGCTCAGGCTTACAGCCCGGGCACTGGGAACGTCACGAGCGTTGACTTCGACCCCCGTCTTCTTCAGGCGCTGTAGTTCACGGCGGTCACCATCGCCGAGGAAGATGTACGGCAATACGCGACGGCGCCCCGGAGCATCGTGGAGACCCCCGAGGTTGACCTGTAGATCATCCAACACCCCCGACTCGGCGAGGCGCCTCATACTGGCGATGTCCCTGGTGAGCACGATCCCACGTTGCTTCGAATCGCGCCACTCGGGGATGATCTCGATGGCCGCGTCGACCGTGAGGAAGCGTCCACCGATTGAATCGGGAAGGCCCGCCGTATAGAGGTCCTGCTCCCACTCGCTCGTGGCGATCTCGTCATCGACGACGGTTATGTAGTCGAGCTTGAGCTGGGATCCCCAGCCGACGACCACCTGACCATGGATCAGGCGATCGTCAACCCGAATCAGTAGTATCGGCATCTGGCCCGCCTTCGATCGTGACGCATACATGGGCCCGGAGTCGCTCGACGACTTCAGCCAGCGGTCGATCGCGGTGGAAAACGAAGTCGAGCAGCATCGGAAGATTGAAGCCGCTGACGACAGCGACATCTGTACGACCGGAGCTCAAGTATCGAGCGGCCAGAGCGCAGCTGCCGCTGGGCAGGTCGACGAAAACGATGCTGGGCGCTTGACCGATAAGATGCGCGAGGCGTTCGCGCAGGGTTTCGGGGCTCAGGTCGCGGTTGCTGAGTGACTGGAGACCATCGTTGGTGCCGGCTATCTGCTTCACGGCATCGAGCATCGCTTTCCCGAGCTCGCCGTGAGCTACGAGAACGCCCTGCACCGGTTCACTCATAGTCCTCTTCGAGATACTCGCGGATGTAATCGTCTTGCGGATGTTCTGCTGCGGGAAGCATCGCTTCCAACTGCCTCTCGGCAAACGAGGCTGCGGAATCTTCGCCCGCATACTTCAACAAGTGATTCATCGCGATCACTTCTGAGATGACAGTGATGTTCTTGCCTGGATTGAGAGGGATGGTCACCCGTCGCACTTCAACCGCGAGCAAACTTGTGTACTCGTGGTCCAACCCAGTGCGCTCGTACGCCTCCTGATCGTCCCATGCAACGAGTTGTACGATGACTTCGACGCGTTTCTGGCGACGGATGGCGCGGACCCCGAAGAGCCCCCGGATATCAATGATACCGATCCCGCGTATTTCCATGTGATAGCGAGCGAGCTCGAGGCCGGAGCCGATGAGCACATCGTGGCCCAGCCGCCGGATATTCACTACATCGTCCGCCACCAGTCGATGCCCGCGTTCGACCAGATCGAGTACGCACTCGCTCTTGCCGATGCCGCTGCCCCCCACGAACAGGAGGCCGACTCCGAAGACGTCGGCCAACGAGCCATGGACGTGAGTTACGGGAGCGAAGTACTCGTTGAGGAGCGGGGTGATCCGACGGTAGAACTCGGCGGTGCCGAGGTCGCTGACGATCAGCGGAATGTTCGCGGACTCGGCAGCATCGATGAGCACCCGCGGAAGTTCCTGACCCTTGGTCACGAACACGCAGGGGACATCGAAAGAGAAGAGAGTATCGAGCGCTCCCCTGCTCTGCTTCGCATCCAGGGAACGCAGGTAACTGATCTCAGTTTCGCCGAAGACCTGGGCGCGCCCGGAGGTGAAACGATCGGTGAAGCCAGCGAGAGCGAGTCCGGGGCTCGAGATCTCGGAATCTCGGATTTGGCGATCGAGCCCCGCCTCATTTTCGGACGTCGCCAGCCGGAGCCTGAGGCTCCCGGCGCGGAGCGTGAACAGCTCGCGGACTTTGAGACTCACTCGCCTTCCACAGCCTCTTCGGGTTCGATATCGCGACCGAGGCGCGGCGCCTGGTGGTCGCGGCGCTTTTGATGACGTCTCTTGAGCTGCCGTGTCAACTTGTCGGAGACCCGGTTAACCGCGGTTCGAAAATCATCGGCCGTGGCCTCGGCATGGACATCGACGTCGCCGTTGATCGCTGCAAGGGCCTCGACCTTGCGATTACGCTTCTCCTCGGTCAAGGTGATATCGACACGCGAAAGTCGCGGGTCATAGCGCTCGAGCCGGCCCAGCTTGTCCTGAACGAAATCCTTGAGAGAGTCGTTCAGCTCGAACTTACGCGCCGTCACCTTGATATCCATTCCATCCTCCTATTCTATGGCATCAAGAGGCCAGAACTTCTCTGAGATGGGCCTCGGTTTCCGCTGCCGCCTTATCCCAACTGAACTCCATCGCAAAAGCTCTGGCGCCCGCAGCCAACCTTTCCCTGAACTCCGCTTCGGTGATGATTCGCCTCATCGCCCCTTCCCAAGCGACTCTGTCGCCATGGCGGACAGCGAGCCCGCTGGTTTCGTGTCGAACCGACTCTCGGAGTCCCGGAGAGTCGGAGGCGAGGGCCGGCGTGCCACAAGCGGCGGCTTCAATATTGGTTATCCCCCAACCCTCCTTTGGGGAAGGATAGACGGTAGCCCAGGCGCGGCGCAGCAGCGTCACCTTAGCAGTTTCGGAAATAAAGCCCAAGAAGTCCACCGCCTCGGGATCTCGACTCAGAGCGTACTGGCGGAGAGCGCTCTCGTGATCGCCTTTGCCTGCCACGAGTAGCTTCACTCGTATTCCGCTCTCCCTGAGAGCGGCGACCGCATCGATCACAGTCTCTAGATCCTTATAGCGCTTGAGCCGGCCCACGTAGACGAAGGTTGGCTCGTCGAACCGTGCCAACGCGGGATCGGGATTGAACAGCTCGTGATCGATACCCGGATAGATGACCCGCACCAACTCGCGCCGGATTCCGCGGGCCACCAGGTCGTCGGCGGTGGACTGGGAGATGACCTGGAACGGCGACGCTCTGTAGACTCGTGCCAGCGGTCGCTCGGCAAGCCAAACGGCGGCCGCGAAGGGCGGCGAAGCTTCGCGGAACGCGGTAGCCCCAAAAAGATGGGGCACCAGTGCGATGACGGGACGCGCAGCCCAGAGGGGGCTGTGAAGCGGGATCTTGTTGATATCCTCGATGATGGCCTGGTGCGACCCGTGGCGCAGGTGCGCCCGGTAGTAGCGCCTGGCGAGCAAGGCGAAGCTATGTCGTCCTCCGACACGGTGGACCTCGAGGCCATCGATCTCGACTCGCGGCTTCGCGCCCTTCCAGCTGGAACAGAGGAGCGTGACGCGATTCCCGCGCGCCACGATGCGGCCGAAGATCTCATGCAGATGAATCTCCGCGCCCCCGGCATGAGGATTCTCGATGTCCTGCCAGTTGATGACGAGGAGGTCGAGCGGCATAGCGTCGCTCATCGGGTGTTAGTTTGTCTTTTCGGCTCCAGCTTGTGCAGCAGGCTATCGAGCACACCATTGATGAATCTCCAGCTCTCATCGGAGCCAAACAGGTCTGCCAGCTTGATGGCTTCGTGTACCGAGACGCGTGGCGGGACGTCCTCACAATAAAGCATCTCGGCAGCTGCGACTCTCAAGATATTGCGATCGATGACCGTCATCCGATTCAGCCGCCAGTTGTCCGATAACTCCTCGATGCGCCGATCGATCTCCGCCAGATTCGTTTCGATCGCGTCGAGCAGATGATGAGCGTACTGCGCCCCTTCAGCCTCCAGCGCGGCCCATAGCTCTTCAAGCTCGGCGTCGGCCTCGCGCAGTCCGTGGCCGGCACCGCGCATCTCCCAAGCGTAGAGGAGTTGTAAGACGCGGGCCCTGGCTTTACTGCGATGCCTCATCGAGCCGACCCAGCAGGTCCGCCATTTCGATCGCCGCTTCTGTAGCTTGCCAGCCGGCGTTACCGCCCTTGCCACCCGCGCGCTCGAGGGCCTGCTCCAAAGTATCGGTGGTAAGAACGCCGAGGGCGACGTAAGTCGGAGAGCTGGCTGCGATATCGGCCAGCTGCCGCAGCGCGGCAGCGGCAAGGAAGTCGAAGTGGGGTGTTTCGCCGCGTATGATGGAGCCGAGGGAAACGATCGCAGCGTAGCGAGAGGCGAGCGCTAACCGTGAGACCACGGGGGATAGCTCCCAGGCGCCGGGCACCCAGTAGATGTCGATCATGTCTTCGCCAGCGCCGTGCTGACGCAGACAATCGCGCGCACCTTGAAGCAACTGACGCGTCACGACCTCATTGGTGCGGCTGACCACAAGCGCGAAGCGGCGTCCATCGGCACGCAGGCGTCCGTATCGCTCGACCATTATCGCAGATTAGCCAGGCTAAGTGTATGTGCTACAAGCGGGAATATAACAGCGGGCGGGGCTGTGGGAACATCCTCATCTGGGGCCCGGCCCTCAAGAACACAGTCTTGGGGCGGATCCCACTCCCCAGGGAACCTTCTGCAGGGGGCCGACGTTGTTGAGGGTGACACACGTGGGGCCGTGTGTCGAAACAGAAACACTTCGTATTATCCGCATTCGGGCCCACGCGATGAGCGTGGGTCCGCCTTCCTAGTCCGCGGGTATCAGATGGCCGAGCTTTTCGCGCTTCACCTCCAGATAATCGCGGTTGTGGCGGTTCGCCTCGACTTTGATCTGCACCTGCTCGGTGACCGAGAGCCCGTATCCTTCCAAGCCAACGATCTTCTTGGGGTTATTGGTCATGAGGCGCATCGACTTCAGTCCGAGGTCCAGGAGAACCTGTGCCCCGATGCCATAGTCGCGAAGATCCGGGGGGAACCCCAGACCGGCGTTAGCCTCGACCGTGTCCAACCCCTCATCCTGGAGTTGATAGGCACGCAGCTTGTTTAGCAATCCGATTCCGCGACCTTCCTGCTGCAAGTAGATGACTACGCCCTGCCCCTCTTTCTCGATCATATTCAGAGCCGCCTGTAACTGTTGCCTGCAGTCACAGCGCTGCGACTGAAAGACATCTCCCGTGACACACTCCGAATGCATACGGACGAGCACGTTTTCTTTGCCATCGATGTCACCCTTCACGATAGCAATATGCTCGCGCTGATCGATATCATTGGCATACCCGATAACCCGGAACTCGCCCAGCTCTGTGGGTAGCTTCGCTTCCGCAACCCGGTGGACGAGCCGTTCCGTCTTGAGCCGGTGGGCGATGATCTGAGCGACGGTGATGAATTTCAGGCCATGGCGGCTGGCAAACTCGACCAACTCCGGCCGCCGAGCCATCGTCCCATCCGGGTTGAGGATCTCGCAAATAACCCCCGCCGGTTCCAACCCGGCCATGCGTGCGAGGTCCACGGAAGCTTCCGTCTGACCGACGCGCTGCAGCACACCACCCGGCTTGGCGCAGAGCGGGAATACGTGCCCGGGCCGGCGCAGGTCTTCGGGCACGGCATCGAGAGCGACGGCAACGCGGATGGTGGCGGCGCGGTCAGAAGCACTGATCCCGGTGCTGACATCGTGACGCGGGCTCGCATCGACGGAGACCATGAAGGCGGTTTCCTGCGAGTCGTTGTTGGAGGCGTCCATAGGCTGAAGGCCCAGCTGTTCGACGCGCTGCGGAGTGACAGCGAGACAGATGAGACCGCGGCCGTGAGTCGCCATGAAGTTAATGGTCTCCGGTGTGACCTTGGCGGCGGCGCATACGAGGTCTCCCTCGTTCTCCCTGTCTTCGTTGTCGGCAACGATGACCATCGCGCCCTGGCGAATCGCCTCGATCGCCTCGGGAACCGTACTGTATTCTATTTTCTTGCTCATTCCATTAGCGCTGTAGTGTCAATGGCTAGGGGCCGCCCGGATGACGTATTTGCCTAGCATATCGGCCTCCAAATTTACCTGGCTCCCGGGGCCCAGCCTAGAGAGATTCGTATGCTGATAAGTATAAGGGATCAGGGCCACCTCCGCAGTCCCATCGCCAGGTAGTGAATTGATCGTGAGCGAGACGCCGTCAACGGCGATCGAACCGTGGAGTATGGTGTAGGGCTCGACCGTTTCGGGTAAAGTTAAGCTGACCCGAACCATCTCCGCTTCGGGGATCACCTCGGTTATCCGGCCCACGCCATCGACGTGACCCTGCACAAAATGGCCACCGAAGCGGTCCCCCGCCGCGAGCGAGCGCTCGAGGTTCACTTCTCGGCCCGGGGCAAACTCGCCAAGAGTCGTCCGTGATAGGGTCGTACCGATCGCCTGCACCGTGAAGACTCCCGAAGCGATCGCCACGACCGTTTGGCAGACACCGTCGATGCTGACGCTACTGCCTGGTCCGAGGTCATCCAGGATTCTCTCAGCGGCGATGACGATCTTGCGGGCGTCGTCCAGCTCGTGCGTTTCCTGCACTACTCCGATTTCTTCTATGATGCCGGTGAACATCACTCGTCATCCTCGACTGGCAGCTCCCCAAACGTTCCGGCACTCAGGACCAGGAGCGTGTCGTTCCCCAGCGGCTTGCGCTCGATCAGCTCCCACTCGCGCCGCCGCGGCGCGCCTTCTTGGAAGGCACTGACGCCAGTCGCACCGAAGAGCCGCGGGGCGTAGAAGGCGTAGATCCTATCGACCCGGTCAGCCGCCAACAGCCCCGACCCCAGCTCACCTCCACCTTCGCAGAGTACCGAACGAACGCCGCGCTCGTACAGCAGTGCCAGCGCGGCCACCAGATCGAGCCGCTCCGACCCTGCAACACGCGGAACGCGGAGCACTTCGATCCCTTTCGCCAGCAGCGCGGCCCCGACGCGTCGGGGCGAATCGTCGGCGGTCACGACCCAGAGGGGCGCCTCGGCGGCGCCCCGGGCCAGTGCAGAGTCGAGCGGGAGACGGAGTCGCGAGTCCACAACGATGCGCTTTGGCGGGCTTCGCGGCAGGCGCCAATTGCGCACGGTGAGGAGGGGATCGTCGGCGAGCACGGTGCCGATCCCCACCATGATCGCGTCGTGTCCAGCCCGCAGTCTGTGGGCTTCGGCTATCGCCATTTCGGATGTGACTCGAGTCGCGGTGCCGGGAGCTTCTGAGAGGCGGGCATCGAGCGACATGGCGTACTTGAGGGCTACATACGGCCGGCCCTGCTCCAGGGGAATCAGATAATCGGCCAGCAGTTCCCTCCCTTCGCGCTCGCTCACCCCCCCCTCGACTTCGATGCCCTGAGCGGCCAGCTGACGGGCGCCGCCCGCCGCCTCCTGGTTGGGATCGGCCACGGAGAAGACAACCCGGCCGATGCCGGCATCGCGGATCGCGGTCGTGCAGGGCCCTGTCTTGCCGGTATGGGCGCAGGGCTCCAGGGTCACGTAAAGCGTCGCGCCCGCCGCCCCTTCGCCCGCCGCGGCTAGCGCCTCCACCTCGGCGTGGGCACCCCCCCATTCGGCATGGTAACCTTCGCCGACGACCGCGCCCGCGCTCACCACGACGGCTCCGACGCGCGGGTTAGGTTCCACCCTCCCCCAGCCCTCGGGCGCCAGCTCCAAAGCGCGTCGCATGAACTTTTCGTCGTCTGAATGACTCACAACGTCAGCCGCACTCCCAGCGCGCTGAAGAATTGTCCCGACTTGATATCATCCCCGTTCGAGAGCAACAGCGTCTCGCTCTCCTGCCAGCCCAGCTCGCCGACGAGATTGACGAACAGGACTATGTAGGAGACATCGACGAACGCGGACCAGCGGCTCGAGTCTAGCTTCACAGGATCGCTCTCGGTCGCCACCGGAATCACGCTGGGTTCCAGGAACGCTCCGGCGATTTCGCTCACCGAATAGTCGACATCGCTGCTGAAGCTATCGTAACCTAGCGTGAACCCGAGTGCGAAGGCCACGAAACTTTTCGATATCGCGCCCCGGAAGCTCCACGCTCTGAGATCCATGCCGTACTCGGCATCGGAAAGGCCAAAACTTTTCCCGCGTTGGATACGGTCTGACCACTTCCTGTAGAGAGAGACGGAGATGCCGGGCGCGGTGAACGATTCACGCAGGACTCCAATGCGGGCGCCGAGACCGAACGCCGTGCTGTTGCCGACGAATCCTTTGCCTGAGGGGTAGATGATCACACCGAACGACCCGAGCAGCTCGACAGCGCCGAAGCCGCCCAGCGTAGTGGTCAGGTTGACCCCCTTGAAGAGGGCGATCGAGACATCGAGCTGAGGGGAGACGAGGACGAAACTCTCCTTCTCGATCGGGTCTCCAGCGCTGTCGGGGTAGCTGATCACGTTGGGCTGATCGACGAAAGCGAAGTTGAGGCGGCCACCGATGTTGAGCCGCGGGATGAACCTGAACTTGGGCCCCAGAGGGCTGGCCGTACCGAGCACGGGATTACCGCCGACAAGGGCGAGACCGGCCTCGGGCTGCAGTATTTGAACGGCGACGGCCACGTCGTGACAGAGCGCGGCTGCTCGAGGCGTCGGCAGTGCGGCGGCGAGGCAGCGGCCGGCCAACTCGTCATCGAGCGAGTCCTGGGCCACAGCCTCTGGTCTCGAACATATCAGGAGCAACAGCGGGAGCCATCGCCAGGCGTGGTTGCTCATCCCCTCCCCTTTCGACTACATGCGCTCGGGCGCGTCGAGACCGAGAAGCTCCAGCCCGTTGCGCAACACCACCTCGACGGCCCGTGTCAGCACGAGCCGCGCTCGCTTCAGGGGCTCGGCGACCCCGAGAACGCGTAGTGTCTTATCGCGGTTTCCGGCGTGGTACCAGCTGTTCACCAGGTTAGCCAGACCCTCCAGGTAGGTGGCCATTCGATGGGGCTCGCGGTTACGCGCCGCCCCGTCGACGATCTCGGGATAGTCCATCAGCATCTTGATCACTTCCAGCTCACGATCGAGCTCGAGCGGGTTCAGGTCGACATCGAGGTCGACATCCAGCGCCTTGATTCCGTCGCGGCGGTAGATCGCCCGCAAGCGGGCCAGCGCATACTGAACCTTGTAGACGGGGTTCTTCTCCGATCGCTCGAGGGCAAGATCGAGGTCGAAGACCATCTGCTGTTGGGATCGGCGCTCCAAGAAGAAATAGCGCGTTACGTCGGGACCGATTTCCTCCACTAGATCCCGCAGCGTAACGAACTCCCCGGCGCGCTTACTGAACTTCACCTCTTCACCCGCGCGCTCCAAGCGCACCAGTTGCACGATGACGACCTCGAAAAAGTCGGCCGGCTGGCCTGTCGCTTCCATGGCGGCCTTCATCCTGCCGACGTATCCGTGGTGGTCGGCGCCCCAAATATCGATGGCCGTGTCGAAGCCGCGGGCCGCTTTGTCACAGTGGTAGGTGATGTCGGGGAGAAAATATGTATAGGTACCGTCGCTCTTGATCAGCACGCGGTCCTTCTCATCGCCGAACCTGCTGGTCGCGATCCAAACAGCGCCTTCACTGCGGTAGAGCAACTCCTTCGATTCGAGCATCTCCAAAGTGGTATCGATGGCGCCCGAGGCGTAGAGAGCTGTCTCCGAAGAGAAGGTGTCGAAGTGGATGCGCAAAGCAGCGAGGTCCTCTTCCTGACCGGCTTTCATGCGATCGAGGACATACCCGCGCACGATATCGCGCTCGCCGTGGCTCCACACAGATCCGATCCGTTCACCGAACAGCTCGCTCACTTCCCTGGCGAGCCCGATGACATATTCGCCGAGGTAACCGCCCTCCGGAATCTCCGACTCTTCGCCGCGCAGTTCGAGATAGCGGGCCTGTATCGAATCGATCAACTTCTCGATCTGTGAGCCCGCGTCGTTCACGTAGAACTCCCGGTGAACGTCGTGACCCGTCGCCTCTAGAAGGCGAGCGACCGTATCACCCACGGCCGCGCCCCGCCCATGACCGACATGCAGCGGTCCCGTCGGGTTGGCCGACACAAACTCCACATTGATCCGCCGACCCGCTCCCCAGCCAGAACGGCCGTATTCGCTATCGGCCCGCGCGATCTCGCGAACCGCATCGCGTAGCAGCTCCGGCGCGAGCTTGAAGTTGATGAAACCGGGTCCAGCGATATCGGCCTCGGCGAGGCGAAGCGCCGGGAGATCCAGCTCGGCGATCAGGGCCTCGGCGACCTGCCGCGGGGGCCTGGAAAGGCGGCCGGCGAGGATCATCGCCAGGTTCGTCGCCACGTCGCCATGCTCGGTGCTCTGCGGCCGCTCGAGCATGACCTCGAATCCGTCGGTGGCGCCGAGGCTGTGGGCGGCCTGTTCCAGCGCTGCCACAAGAGCCGGAAGCCGCATCTATTCTGACTCTTTCGAGCCGGACTTACCTTTGCCGGGACTCGTCTTCTTGGTTACCTTTCCTTTGGCCGCCTTACCTTCCTCGGCCTTCCCCTTATCCGCGTCCGCAGCGGAGCTCGGCTTATCTCTGGCGGCGGCTTTCTTATAAGATTCGGAGCGATAGTCCGTGATGTAGAACCCGGAGCCCTTGAACAGAAGACCGGCGCCGCCGGAAATCAGTCGCCCGGCCTCGCTACCGCACTCGGGGCATGTATCACCGGGTGGGTCCGACATCTTCTTAATGCGTTCGAAAACGTGCCCACAGCTCTTGCAGCGATATTCGTACGTTGGCATATCTCTAGCTCGCAGCTCTGTACTTTCCCCAAACGCCGCGCAGACGGTCGCTGATCTCTCCCAACGTCGCCCGCGCTTTCACGGCATCGATTATCGAGGGCATCAAGTTCTCATCACCCGCCGCCACGTGCGAGAGATGCTCGAGCGCTCCTTCGACAGTGCTGGCATCTCTCCCGCGCTGATTGATCGCGAGCTTCTTTCGCTGCTGAGCCTCGAGCTCGGGAAACTCCGGCTGCTCGATCCTCAACCCTGCCTCTTCTTCACGGAAGCGATTGACTCCAACCACGACTCGGTCATCCGCTTCGATCTCGAGCTGGTATGCGTAGGCCGCCTCTTGAATCTCGTCCTGAATCCAGGCGATGGAACGAGCGGAACCACCGCGTCGGTCGATCTCGGCCAAGTAATCCCGCGCCTTCTTTTCGAGCGCGTCGGTCAACGACTCCACGTAATAGCTACCGGCCAGCGGGTCGGCAGTCTGTGCCGCGCCGGACTCGTAGGCGAGGATCTGTTGGCTGCGGAGCGCGAGCTTCGCGGCATCGGCGGATGGAAGCGCCAGCGCCTCATCGTACGAGTTGGTATGGAGCGACTGGGTACCGCCGAGCACGCCGGCGAGAGCTTGAATAGTCACGCGTACGACATTGTTGAGGGGTTGCTGAGCGGTGAGCGTCGAGCCCGCAGTCTGGGTATGGAAGCGCAGGCGACAGGCGCGATCGGAAGCCTTGTAGCGCTCGCGAAGCAGAGATGCCCAGAGGCGCCGGGCCGCACGGAACTTGGCGACCTCCTCGAACAGGTCGTTGTGCGCCGCGAAAAAGAATGAAAGCCGTGGGGCGAAGTCTTCGAGCTCCAACTCTCGCTCCAGGGCGCGTTCGACATACTCCAACCCGTTGGCGAGGGTGAAGGCGATCTCCTGAGCGGCGGTGCTTCCGGCTTCCCGCATATGGTAGCCGCTGATGGAGATGCTGTTCCAGCGCGGCAGTTCTTCGGCGCAAAAGCTGAAGATATCGGTGAGCAGCCGTAAGCTGGGCTCGACCGGGAAGATATAAGTGCCGCGCGCGATGAACTCTTTCAAGAGGTCATTCTGAACGGTTCCATCGAGGTGATCGCGTGGTATGCCGCGCTCGTCGGCGAGTGCGACGTACATGGCGAGCAGGATCGATGCCGTTGAATTGATCGTCATCGATGTGGAGACCTGGCCCAAATCGATTCCCTCGAACAGGACGCCAAGATCATCGATCGTGTCGATGGCGACGCCAACGCGACCGACTTCACCCTCCGCCATCGGGTGGTCGGAATCGTAACCCATCTGGGTCGGAAGATCGAAAGCGACGGAGAGTCCGGTCTGGCCAGAATCGAGCAAGAATCGGAAGCGCCGGTTGGTGTCTTCGGCCGTTCCGAACCCGGCGTACTGCCGCATAGTCCACAAGCGTCCGCGGTACATGCTCTCGTGAACACCGCGAGTGAACGGAAACAAGCCTGGCCGCTCCTCACCGGCCGTACTATCCGGCCTGTCCGATGCACAGTAAAACGGCTGGATCTCGATGCCGCTCGTGCTGACGAATTTCGCTTTTCGTTCCACCATCTTGTCTTCCGGGGCGTGCGACTGCGCCTTCAGTCGCCGGGCTCGATCACCACCAATAGATCGCCTTTGTTCACTGCCTGGCCTGCGGCGACCAGCACATCAGTCACCTGTCCGGCCCCCAGGGCCTTGAGCTCGTTCTCCATCTTCATCGCTTCGATCACCACGAGCCCCTGGCCCGGTTCAACGACTTCGTCTTTTCTCACCTCGACGGCAACGATGAGACCCGGCATGGGCGCCAGGACTTTATAAGGTCCCGATGCAGCCTCGCCCGCGCCGGTGAGCTCGCGTATGGCGCGGTGTCGCTCATCCAACGCTAGCGACCGAAGGGGTCGACCCGTGACCTCTAGCTCCCAGCAGCCGCGCTCCACCGTGCGCCGGGCGCGCAGTGTTTGGGAGCGTCCGTCGACGAGCAGGTGCCAGAGATGAGTGCCCACCTTCTTGAGGTCGACGGATACCGGGCGACCGTCGAGCCGAATCGAGTCTCCCTCGATCTCGACCTCGTATTCGCGTCCCTCGATTTCGACGTAGTATTTCATGCTTCCGAGTTACTACGTATTGTGAGACCAGTGATGAATCGACACCAAATCAACGAGTTGACAGCCCGGACGCAAGGCTGGAAAACGTCAACCCGGCTCGGCGGCCTGAACCGCGCACACCGCTGGGCCGGGCAGCGCCCGCGATGACGGAGAACAAGTCGGCGCGGGTCCTCATCGTCGAGGATGAGCCGGACATCGCGGCCCTCGTCACCTACCAACTAGCCCGCTCCGGTATGCAGGTGAGTGCGGTATCCTCCGGGCGCGAGGCGCTCCAGGCCCTGGATGCCGAGGTCCCGGACCTGCTGGTGCTCGACTTGATGCTACCGGAGATCGGCGGTCTCGAGGTGCTCAGAACGTTGCGCTCGCGGCCAAAGACGCGCGAGCTGCCGGTACTCATCCTCACGGCGCGTCGTGAGCAGGAGGATCGTATCAAGGGTCTGGAGCTCGGCGCCGACGACTACTTGCCGAAACCTTTCAGCCCGCGCGAGCTGGTCTTGCGGGTTCGGGCGCTGCTGCGTCGAGCCGGCGCGACCGCCGGCGGCCAGCAAAAGCGGCTGCGGGCGGGCGCGCTCGTGGTCGATACCGGTTCGAACCAGGTCACGGTAGACGGGAAGGAGATCCAGCTCACGCCGATCGAGTTTCGCCTCCTCGTCTGCCTACTCGAACGCAAGGGCCGAACGCAAAGCAGGCGCACCCTGCTGGAGGCAGTATGGGACACGACAGCCGACATCGAGACGCGGACGGTCGACATGCATGTTCGTCGCCTGCGAGCGAAGCTCGGCTCGGCCGCCGGCGCTATCGAGACCGTGCGTGGCTTTGGTTACCGCTTCAAACCGGAAGACTGATCGATGTCCCCGCGTTTGTTCTGGGCTCTGTTTGGTACGGCGACGGTAGCCCTGCTGGTCACGGCGCTGCAAACCGGGGCCGGCCTGGGCGGCATCGCAATTGGGATCGGTGTCGCTCTCGTCCTCGCTCGAGTGCTGACCTGGGTATTAGAACGGTCGGTTCACCGCTCGGTCAGCTTCACTGGTATGCTCTTGCAGGGCGGGCGGCCCCAACGGACTTCCCGAAGACGAAGGCGGCATCTTCGGTGACCTCTATCGCTCGCTCAACCGGCTCGCCGAAAAGCACCGTGGCCAGACGAAACAGCTGGGGACGGAGAAGGCCGAAACCGAAACACTGCTGCAAGAGATGGGTGAGGGCATCCTCGCCCTCGACGGCGCTGGGATCATCGCCCGTTCGAACGCGGTGCTACGAGAACTGGTTGGCGCCACCGAACCGTTGGTCGGCAAATCACCCGCCACCGTGTTTCGAGACCCGACGCTGGTTCGCTTCCTGTCGGCGGAAAGTGACGACGGCTCGAGACATGGTGAGTTCGAAGTGTTCGGCCGCACGATGCTAGTCACGGCGCGCCGGCTGCCCACAGGCGGGACGGTTGCCGTGTTCAGCGACCAGACGCCACTGCGGCGTCTGGGTGCAGTGCGAACCGAATTCGTAGCGAACGCGTCACACGAACTAAAGACACCGCTGACTGCCATTCGCGGTTAGGCGGAGACGCTGCAGGACCCGTCGGTCTCGAAGGAAGACCGCGACCGGTTCGTGACGCGGATCGCTGAGAACGCGGCGCGGATGACGATGATCGTCGACGACATGTTGACGCTGGCCCGTCTCGAGGGGCCGGGACACTCCATCCACCGTGGGCCCGTGGGCTTACTTCGCGTCGTCGAGCAGCTCGAAAATCGTTTCGCCCACCGGGCCGAAGCCATGTGCGCCACACTATCGATCGAGATCGATCCGCCCGAGCTCGAATTGCTCGGCGACGAAGAGATGATCAGCCAGATAATAGAGAACCTGCTCGATAACGCCCTACGTCACTCGGGCGCGTCGGAAGTTGGGGTCCCGGCGGTTGAACTGGAGAATGGTGGCATCCGCCTGACGGTCTGGGATACGGGGCAAGGGATTCCCAGCGTCCATCTGGACCGAATTTTTGAAAGGTTCTATCGGGTGGATCCGAGCCGCTCACGAGCGACCGGCGGCACCGGACTCGGGCTGGCGATCGTCAAGCACTCGGCGGAATCGATGGGGGCCAAGGCCTGGGTCGAGAGCACCCCCGGTCAGGGGACGTCTGTCCACGTGGAGTTTCCGCCCGACTGATCAGCGCCCCCCAGCCCCCGCCCCCCGCCC